>Ga0194127_10000785_pt1 | contig 49494 bp, 36 predicted proteins | sample TA2KigC100mmetaG_FD_148624 | JGI IMG/M metagenome (GOLD analysis project Ga0194127, IMG submission 148624) | Freshwater microbial communities from Lake Tanganyika, Tanzania - TA2015036 Kigoma Deep Cast 100m | ecosystem: Environmental > Aquatic > Freshwater > Lake | place: Tanzania: Lake...
TTCGTGTGGGAGCCCCGGGCTTATGCATCAGGGGCCCACGAAGTTGTCCAACGCCTAGAGAACCATTCGTTTCAGCACGCCGCCATCGTCAGCCGATGGATCGAAGCACCGCTTCTCTTCTATCTGGGCGCACCCGCTGAATCGTGGCAACGGGACCACCTCTCGCTGGTCGTGCCTGAAAGTCTCCGGGAGTATCTGGAAGGTTCACCTAAGCCGGCGCCCACCCACGTCATCATCGATCGTTCCGACTTCAAGGAAGTCGATCACTGGGGGAGGGAGTTTCATGGGGAAGCGCTCTCCGCCGCCCGAGCAATCGTCGATAGATACGGCCAATTGGTCTTGCAGACGCCGAGATATGAGGTTTGGTCTCTCACCGCGCGGTGAGCGAGCTGGACCGATCAAGCGAGGAGAACCGGCCGTGGATCGTTACGTGTGCGAGCCGTTGGGCGAAAGCAGCTACGGCGACTGGGATGAATTCGTCAGACATTCGCCGCAGGGGACGGTCTTCAATACGACCGTTTGGTACCGTGTTCTCCATGAGGTGCTCGGGAAGGCCTGGGTTCTCTATGGATGCCACAAGAACGGCGCGCTTTGTGGAGGATGCATCCTCGTACGATCGCGGAAGGGCGGCATCGACCTTCTTCTTCCTCCTCTTTTCACCCAGTACCAGGGTCTCGTCCTTCGACCGAGAATCAGCCCGCGAACGTCGGCGGAGGTGGAAGATACCTTGCGCATCGTGACCCACATCGAAAGCGAAATACGAAGAAGAAGCGCAATGGCGGTGCTCATACACCACCCTACGATGATTGAACTCCGACCGTTCGTTTGGAGTCGCTGGGACACAATTCCACGCTACACTTTCAGGCTCCATTTGGATCCGTCCCCGGAGGCGTTCGCGTGTTTGCGATATGACGTTCGAAGTCGAATTCGCCGCGCCCAGGATGCAGGGCTTTCCGTCCGGACGGTGGACGACATTTCAGACCACGCCCCTCTCTACGCGGCGAGCTACGATCGCCACGGTCAAAGGCCCCCAGTTCCCGCTCATGTACTCACGCAGTGGTTCCGGCGGTTGCATGACGAGGGGATTGCGAGAGCCTTCGCGGCGTTCGACTCACTGGGAAGAACGCACGCCTTCCGCATCATCATCAAGGACGGTCCTGTCGCCTACGACTGGGTGGCAGGCGCCGACACGAGTCTCATCAAACAGGGAGCCCCGTCGCTGCTCGTGTGGAGGATCACCGAGGAGCTGAGCCGGGACTGTGAGTTTCTCGACTTCATGGGGGCGAACACGCCCTCTATCGCCGCTTTCAAGGCTGGTTTCGGAGCGCCTCTGACGATGTATTTGGAGACTCGAATGTTCCGCTTCTCGTTCCTCCGCGCACTCCTCTCCCTGAAGAAATGGGTCTCTCGCAGGCGCCGCTAGGGGAAGGAGTCCGACCGATCGCGTCATGGAAAAGAGGCGCGAGCAGCGTCTCTAGGAAGCTCCCTGTTCCGGCAGATCCCCGGCACGTGGCGGAGAACTTCAGGACCGGTCCGGAGTCCATCACCGACTTCTTCGCGGTGGCAGTTGGCATGTGCGCGAGGTAATCTCGTTGTGGTTCAGGCGGTGTCTCATGTGAAGGACCGTTGGGAACTCGTTCCCACGCCGCAGAGAGATCCCCGACTCCTCTCCGGCATGCCTCCGAGCGGATCGGAGTGAAGAGGAACTGGAAGAGACGATGGCGGATCTGCGAACCCTCGGCTGGAACGAGCGGCTCGCCCGGGAGCTGGCGGCGCGGGGGAGCGCGGAGAGCGCGGTTCCGGCGCGCGTCGCCGCTCCCCACCGGCGGACGTACACTCTCTTCTCCGAGCGGGGAGAGATCGAGGGGGTTCTCTCCGGGAAGCTCCGAAACGCGATCGGCTCGGCGGCCGAGCGCCCCGCGGTCGGCGACTGGGTTCTGGCGAAGCCGCTCCCGAACGAGCCTCGAGCGGTGATTCACGAAGTCCTTCCGCGCGCGAGCGTCTTCTCCCGCAAGAGCGCCGGGGAGAAGACGGAAGAACAGGTGATCGCGGCCAACATCGACACGGTCTTCCTCGTGAGCGGTCTCGACGGCGACTTCAATCTCGCGCGGATCCAGCGCTCTCTCTTCCTCGCTCGGGAGAGCGGAGCGAGGCCGGTCGTCGTTCTGAACAAGACGGATCTCGTCGGCGACCCGGAGCCGTTGGCGGAGGAGGTCGAAGCGATCGCGGGGGACGCGCCGGTCGTACGGACGAGCGCGGAGCGACGGGAAGGACTGGACCTCCTCCTCGCGCATCTCGGCGAGGGGAAGACCGGCGCGCTCATTGGATCCTCCGGGGTCGGGAAGTCGACGATCATCAACCGGCTCGTCGGAAGGGAGATCCTCGACGTCCGTCCGGTGCGGAGAGAGAGAAGCCGCGGCCGTCACACCACGACCCGAAGGGAGCTGATCGTTCTCGGAAAGGAAGGCCTTCTCATCGACACCCCCGGTCTTCGGGAGATCCAACTCTGGGCCGGAGTGGAGACGCTCGAGGATGCGTTCGAGGAGATCGCCCGGCTCGCGAGGAGTTGTCGGTTCCGCGACTGCGGGCATCGGATCGAGCCGGGCTGCGCCGTCTTGGCCGCCTTGGAGGAGGGGACGCTCGACGAGAGACGGTACGAGGCCTACATGAAGATGCGGAAGGAGCTCGATCATCTCCGCGTCAAGCGCGAGTCTCTCGCGCATCTCGCCGGCAAGAAGCGCTGGAAGGGGATCGCGAAGATGAGAAAGGAGATCAAGAAGCGGAAGGGATGACCGCCTTTCCCGCGATCGGGGCCGGACCCCGCTTGGATCCGGCCCCGGCCTTATTCTTCATGAATCAATCTTAGAGGCCCGTCTCCGACGCGGGCGAACCCGGCGCGGCCGGCGTTTCCGTGATCGCCTCGCCCTTCGGCCGCCTCCCGAAGCGGGTCGCGAGAACCGACCCGAAACCGACGAGAAGCGCGAGGCCGAGGATCACCTTTCCGGCGATCGCGAAGGTCCACCCGAGGAATCGGATCGGCCCCCCGAACGAGAGGAGAAGCCCGCCGACGAACGCCGTGACGCCGAGGATCAGGAACCCGACGAACGCCTGGATGCGCGGCGTCGCGAGATCCGGGAAGAACCGGCGCCCCAGAGTCCGGCCGACCACGAAGGAAGTCGCGACGAACCCCCACAGCATCGCGACGCCGACGACCACCCCAAGCACAGGGAGAAGAAGGATCCCGATGCAGGAGAGCACGAGGACGAGGATCGTGATCGGCAGGAGGATCAGGCCGAGAAGCCCGATGAGCCCCGATCGGAACGAGTCCCCCTCCGCGCGGGCCGCGATCCGCCCCGTCCGCTCGCCGAAGAGATCGACGAAGATGAGGATCGCGAGGAAGCCGAAGGCCATGCGTGCGATCGCGTCGATCAGCCTCTTCCCCGCGCTCGTCCACGGGCTCACCTCCCGTTTGTACCAGCTCCACGGGAGAAGCTGCTCGATGCCGGTCCCGATCGAGACCTCCTGACCCCCGACGAACGCCCCCTCGTCCTTGATGAGCCGGCCGCCGACCGCGACCGCTTCGCCGCCCACGAACGCGTCCGGATAGAGATGCAGGATCCCTCCGACCACCACCGCATCCCCGCCCACCTTGCCGTGCACGTCGAGGTTCCCGCCGATCACGACCGCGTCCCCCGAAACCATCGTGCTCGCGTCGATCGTGTGGCTCTGCCCGACCCGCACGAGATCGCCGCTCTCGGAATGGATCACGAACGCGCCGCCGGCCGTCTCGGCCTCCGCTTCCGCGTCCGTGTCGACCTCGATCTCCACCTCGACGGCGCGCTCTTTCGCGGGGGTCGTGTCGGCTTGGGCATCACTCCCCTCTTCTGTTGTGGTTCCGCCGGTCCCCGTCGTTTCCGCCGAGGCGACAGCGGCGGCGGCCCCTTCCACACCGCCGAAATCGAAACGGCCGCCGCCGGGGCCGAGAAGAAGAGCGCCGCAGGCAAGCACGAAGAACAGCCGGCCGAGGCTAGACAACGAGCGCATGGAGATCTCCTCCTTTGTTTCGTGAAAGAAGAGCGCGCGTTCCCCACCCCAGGGCGAGGAAGACGAAGAACCCGGTGCAAGCGACAAAGAGCGCGCGAACCTCGGGCGTTTCTCCGACGAGGAGGGCGGCGCGCCCGAGAGCATCCGCCACGCTCGCCGCCTCCACGAGCTCGCGAACCGCGCGAAGAAGCCCGATGAAGAACCCGGACACCCCATCGGCGACGAGCCGGCGAAGCGACGGATCGCTTCCGAGCGCCCACCGGATCGTCTTGTCACCGATGAGACCGACGAGGGAGAGAACGCCGTAGAAGAACGCCGAGCTCGCGAAGAGGACGATCGGCGCGAAGGCGCGCGCCCACGCGGGGACGCGGAAGCCGGCCGGGGTTCTCCGCGGAAAGAGGCGCGCCACGACGCCTTGCTCGATCGCGGGCGGCGGCTCGAAAACCTCGAGGCGATCGAGAAGCCGGAGCGTCGCTCCGAGGCGATCGAGCCTCGCGGCGCACGACTCGCAGGCCGCGAGGTGATCGAGAAGCGCCCCATCGATCGCTTCACTTTCGATGTGGGCCTGCATCTCCTTGTCGCGCAGGTGCCGGATCGTCATGGCCCCTCCCTTTCCTCTGCATTCCCTACGGCATCTCGCCCGGATGGGTTTCCGCGGACGATCGGGGAGAGGCGATCCGAACCGCTCCCCGCTCGCTCTCGACGAGGAACTCCGCCGCTCCGGTCCCCGCGATCCCGAGAAAACCGGAGTCAGTAACCCATTGCAATACAACAGGATAAGAGCATTCCACCCGCTTGCTCCCCGCTCGAGCCTCCACGCGCGCGCTCCACTCTCCCTCGGGAAACACGCGGATCGGGCCGCTCTCCGTGCGGATCGCGCATCTCGAGATCCCGCCCGGCTCGTCCCGCACGGTCACGCATCCCGAGCGCGTTCGAACGGAGACCTCCCCTTTTCGACGACCCAGCTCGACCGCTCCGCTCGAGGTCGTCACCGTGAGGCTCCCCGAGCCGCGCGAGACGAGCACGTTCCCCGAGATGCTGTGGACCGCAGCGGGTCCGGTGCTTCCCGCGAGATAGATCTCGCTCCCCGCGCCGTCGATCCGCGCCGGACCGTTCATGCGCCGGACCTCGATCTCCCCGCGCATAGACCGGATCTCGATCGTTCCCCGGATGTCCTCCGCGGCGATCGCCCCGCCTTCGGTGGAGACACGGACCTCCCCCGCGATCTCATCGAGCCGCACGGATCCGCCGGCGGTCGCAACCTCTACCCGACCGTCGATCCCGCTCACGCCGACGTCCGCGCCGGCAGCCCGAATCTCCACATCGGACCGTTCCGGGAGCGCGATCGCAAGGGTGACGGCAACCTCGGGACGTCCTCGCGGGCGGAAGAGATCGAGGAGGCGCGGCCTGACCCGTTCCACAAGCGCTTCCGGCGCGGAGACCTCGACTCGGATCAGAGAGTCTCCTTCCTCTCGCCAATCGATGGTTGTTGCCTCAAGGATCGCGCGCGCCTCCGATCCCGAGGTGCCGAAGACCTCCTCGATCGCGCGCAGGCGGATCCGTTCGCTCTCGGGATCCCCAACCACGCGGACCGAACCGTTGGCGCATCGCACGACGAGCTTTCCGCCCGCGGGGAAGGGGCGGCCCTCCGCGCTGTAGTCGAGAACGTGCGCGCCCCTCCCGGGAGCGGAGAACGCCTCGGCTGACGCGAGGAGGAGGAGCGCCGCCGCGAGCGATCTTCTCATCGTCCCTCTCTCTCAAGCTTCCGGCCGAGAAGCTCCGCGATTGCCGCGCGCGCGCGGAAGAGCCGGACCTTCACCGTACCGAGGGGGATGCCGAGCACGTCCGCGATCTCCTCATAGCGAAGCCCCTGCACGTGCCGGAGGACGATCGCGCTCCGGAGCGTCGGCCCGAGCTTCGCGATCGCCTCCTCCACGAGCTCCCTCTCTTCCTTCCCGAGAAGCGTCTCGAGGGGATCCGCAGCGCTCGGATCGGGGAGCTCCCACTCGATCTCCCCCTCGTCCTGCCGAAGAGGCTCGCCGAGCGACACGGTGGCGATCCGGCGGCGCCTCAACCAATCGATGCAGAGGTTGTGCGTGATGCGGAGAAGCCAGTTTCGAAACGGGCGCTCCGGGTCGTACTGCTCAAGCGACCGGTAGATCCGAAGGAACACCTCCTGGGCGGCGTCTTCCGCGTCCTCTCGGTTGCGGAGGATCCGGAAGGCGAGGTTGAAGACATCCCTCTGGTGCCGGCGGAGAAGAGAGCGGAACGCGCCCTCTTCGCCGGCGCGAGCCCGCGCGACGAGCCTTCGTTCCTCCGGCGAGGACCCCATGGACCCTCCGTGATCGCTCGGAGTCCCGTCCGGTGCGCGCGCGGCCGCCCGCGGACCCCAGGGCTCTCTCCGGCGCCCAATGTAGAGAGGCGCCTCCCGGCCGTCAAGAAGAGCCCCGCGCCGCGTTCCGGGTTTTCTCTTGACCCGCCCGGTTCCCGGTCGTACGGTACTCGCCGCGGGGGTGTGTGCTTTTCTACCGAAAACCACGCGATTCGGCCGGCGCCGGCCCGAGGAACGGAGTGCTTCGATGACGCTCATCGCGGATCTTCACGCGCGCGAGGTTCTCGATTCGCGCGGAAACCCGACGCTGGAGGTCGAGTGCGTCCTCGAGGACGGTGGGTTCGGACGGGTCCTCGTTCCGTCCGGGGCATCGACCGGCGAGCATGAAGCGGTCGAGCTTCGCGACGGGGAGAAGGATCGCTATCTCGGGAAGGGAGTCCTCCGCGCGGTCCGCAACGTGAACGAGGAGATCGGGCCCGAGCTTCTCGATTGCGACGCTCTCGATCAGATCCTCGTCGATCGGATCCTCATCGAGCTCGACGGCACCGCGAACAAGGGGCGCCTCGGCGCGAACGCGGTTCTCGGCGCGTCGCTTGCCGTCGCGCGCGCGGCGGCCGACTCGCTCGGGCTTCCCCTCTACCGCTATCTCGGGGGGGCCGGCGCGCGCCTTCTCCCGACGCCGATGATGAACGTGCTAAACGGCGGGAAACACGCGGACAACAACCTGGACATTCAGGAGTTCATGATCGTTCCCGCGGGCGCCCCCTCGTTCCGCGAGGCGCTTCGGATGGGCGCCGAGATCTTTCACACATTAAAGAACATCCTCCACGAGAAGAAGCTCTCCACTGCCGTGGGGGACGAGGGCGGGTTTGCGCCGAACCTCCGGTCGAACGAGGAGGCGCTCGCGCTCCTCGTCGAGGCGGTTGAGAAGGCGGGGTACCTTCCCGGCGCCGACGTCTTCTTCGCGCTCGACCCGGCGGCGAGCGAGTTCTACAAGGACGGCAAGTACCGCCTCGCCGCGGAGAAGAACCCGGTGCGGGACCCCGCGGCGATGGTCGACTACTGGGCAGGCCTCGTCGACCGCTACCCGATCGTCTCGATCGAGGACGGATTCGCCGAGGACGACTGGGACGGGTGGAAGCGGATGACCGAACGCCTCGGCGGAAAGATCCAGATCGTCGGCGACGACCTCTTCGTCACGAACGTCGACCGCCTGCGGAGAGGAATCGAGGAGGGCTCGGCGAACTCGATTCTCATCAAGCTGAACCAGATCGGAACGCTCACCGAAACGCTCGAGGCGATCGATCTGGCGGTCCGAAACGGCTTCACGTGCGTCATCTCGCATCGTTCGGGAGAGACGGAAGATTCGACCATTGCCGATCTCGCCGTTGCGACCGGCGTCGGCCAGATCAAGACCGGTTCGCTCTGCCGAACCGATCGAGTCGCCAAGTACAACCAGCTCCTCCGCATCGAGGAGGAGCTCGGAGACGCGGCCCGCTACGCGGGCCCCGGCGCGTTCCGGCGTCCGGGGAAGTAGGAGGATCCCGTGACCGATTGGCGAGCCCCCGACCGTCTTCGTTTCCTTCGCGTGGATCATCGGGCCGTTTTCGCGCGCAAGCAGTTTGTGCGCCTCGTTCTCGTTCTCGCGGCCGTCTGGGTCGTGCACGTCTTCCTGATCAGCGACCACAGCGTTTTCCGGCACACGCTCCTCGAAGAGGAGAACCAGAAGCTGCGAGCGGAGATCGCTCGAACCGAATCGGTCGTCGACTCGCTCGACTTGATCGCAGAGGAGCTCGAGCACGACCGGGAGAGGATCGAACGGGTCGCCCGGGAGCGCTATCATCTCTCCGCGTCGGGAGAGAAGTCATACATCTTCGTATCGGTGGAGAAGTCCGACCGGCCGCGGCTTCTCGAGGAGGCGCTCGCTCGAAGGCGCGCGGAACGCGAGGAGCAGGAAGAAGCGGAAAGGAAGGGAGAAAGGCATTGACAGCGGGGCTCTCCGGCCTTAACTTGAGGTTCTGAATGCACCGCGGGGTGGAGCAGTCTGGTAGCTCGTTGGGCTCATAACCCAAAGGTCGGAGGTTCGAATCCTTCCCCCGCCAGTCCCGATCGCGAAACGGGCTCCGGAAATCTCCGGAGCCCGATCTTGTCGGGAGCGCGGGGTTCGGACGTCCTGCCCGCGCGCAAAAGGGAAGCCGCCCCCGGAGACCGGAGGCGGCGTTCCCGTTCGCTGCGAGCAGAGGTCCTACCGGAAGAGAGTTTTCACGCTCCCCCAGGTGCTCTCCTCGGTCCCCGTCGGTCCGCCGAGATCCTCGAAGTCGATGTCCGACCGACTGACCTGCCCCTTCTTGTTGTACCGCTTCCTGAGTCAGTCCTTTGAGGTCCGTTCCTTTCCCGATCCTGTCCGTTCCGGGGTCCCAGGCTTCCGGTGCCGGAGGTCGATAACCCAAGGAGCTGTGAGACCGTACCGTGTTGTAATGCCTCCGCCAGCGCTCGATGAAGATCTGGGCTTCCGGTACCGTGTAGAAGATCTCCCCGTTCAAGAGCTCGTCTCGGAACTTTCCGTTGAAGGACTCGATGTAGCCGTTCTCCCAAGGACTTCCCGGCTCGATGAACAGCGTGTTCACTTGGAGCTCCGAGAGCCACGTCTGAACCCGCTTCGCCGTGAACTCCCCCCCGTTGTCCGATCGGATGTACGCTGGCGTCCCCCGCAGGACGAAGAGCTCCGCTAACCGCTCGAGCACGTCCTCCGAGGAGAGCCTCCGGCCTGCGTCAATCGCCAGGCACTCCCGCGTGTACTCGTCCACGATCGTCAGCATCCGGAGCTTCCGGCCGTCGTGCGTCCGGTCCTCCACGAAGTCGTACGCCCACACGTGATTCGCATGCTCCGGCCGCCGTCGCACGCACGAGCCATCGCGCAGCCAGAGGCGGCCCCGCTTCGGCTGCCGCGGCGGCACCTTCAGCCCCTCCCGACGCCAGATCCGCTCCACCCGCTTGTAATTCACCCCCCACCCCTCGTTCCGGAGAAGTCCCGTCACTCGGCGATACCCGTACCGACCATACTCCCTCGCCAGAGCCACCACACGCTCCCGAAGTCGCTCCGCGTACGCCGACTCCCGCGGCCGGTACCGCTCCGTCGATCGCGGCTGACCTAAAACCCCGCACACCCGACGCACCGACAGCTCGGGAAGGGCGCCGCGTACATACGTCACCGCCTCCCGCCGACGCGCCGGGCTCACGAGTTTCCCCGGGCTGCCTCCCGCAGAATCGCCATGTCGAGCGCCTGATCCGCCACCAGCTTCTTCAACCGCGCATTCTCCTGCTCCAGCTGCTTCACCCGACGCGCTTGATCGACCCGAAGCCCCCGTACTCCTTCCGCCAGCGATCATACGTCTGCTCCGTCACTCCCAGCTGCCAGCAAAGCTCCGCCACCACTGTCCCCTTCGCTGACAGCACCTCCGCCTCCCGCGGCTTGTCGATGATCTGCTCCATCGTGAACCGCTTCCGCGACATCCATACCCCCCTCTCGAAAGCCGCCCGGCTTATCACGAGCTCGGGCTCACACTGGGTCGGATTCCGGGGGGCAGGTCGTTCTCGCGATCGGCTTCGATCCGAACCGCCCTTTCGGGAAGGAAGGGACAAGGCTCGTCGTCACGGCCGAGGCTCCGAGCAAGACCGTAGATGCCTCGTGGGGGAACTTGAAGAAGCTGTTTCGGTAGCGTACGCTGCGCGCCGAACAACGAAGGCCCCGAGGATCTCATCCTCGGGGCTTCGAGATTCCGCGCGCAGAGGTCGCTCGACCCGCTTCTCGGAACGCGCGGTCTGGACTAGCGGACCAGAATCATCTTCCTCCCGAACGAGGCCTTCTCCGCATCGAGACGATAGAAATAGACGCCGCTCCCCGCCTCGCGCCCCAAACGATCTCTTCCATCCCAAACCGCCTCGTGCGCCCCCGCCTCCGCGTTCCCCGAAAGAAGCTCGCGGACGAGATCGCCCGCGAGGCCGTACACCGCGAGCCGAACCGGCGAACCCCGATCAAGATGGAAACGGATCACGGTCGCCGGGTTGAACGGGTTCGGGGCGTTCGGCTCGAGGACGACGCGGAGCGGCGCTCCTTCGGCGACGTCCACGACCGGCGAGACCGGCGCATACGCCGCCTGAAAGATCTTCTTCGTGCTTTGCTTCTGCACGAAGATCATCGTGTGAAGATCTTCCTGCCCGAGCGGCATCTCGTACTTCCACGTGTATTGCAGGGAATCCCCCATCGTCAGCGTGATCCCCTGCCCGCCTCCCCCGGGGACCATGTCGCGGAAGATCCGGCTGTACGGAGTCCCGTAGATGCCGTTCGTGTCCTCAACGACCGCGAGGAAAAGAAGGAAGCCCCCGGCCGTGTCCACGGGGACGACATCGAAGGAAACATTGACCGAATCGGCGCTCCGCGTTTGCGAGGTGACCCGGATCCGCATTTTGCTCGGGACCGAGGTGCAGCTATCGAGCGTGCTCCGAAGATAACTATAGAAGCCGTTGTAGGTCGCGAACTGATAAGGATCCTTGAGCCTCCTTCCGTCGAAGCGGAAGGTGGGGAGATAGTTCACGGCGTAGTAAAAGCGGCGCGTGTTGATCTCGGAAGAGTTGTACAAATGATAGAGATCGGCCGGATCGGGCCAATGCACGTGATAACGTACCGGAGCGACCTGCCCCGCGAACTCATCAAAGATCTTGTCGACCGAATCCTTGATGGCGTTGCATTGCGCTCAAGCCACGTTCGTGAACTCTTCGACCGCAACAACCCGCGGGACCGCCCATGCAGGAGGCGCGACGAGCACGAGCAGCGCCGCGGCCATCCATGCGTGCATCCGCATGTCGCATGCCCCTCCTCTGCTCAAATGACTTGGACGGGAGGATCCAATCGGCTGCAGTATACCACGATCGAAGCCCGGAAGGCGACCAGAATCGGCGCCGGCAGGTTCGGAACCCAGCGGCCCGCCCGGTGTTGTTTCGAGCGTTGCTTGGCGTTAGAGTTTCCGGCGGGGTGGACGCGCCCGCTGCGGGGGATCGTCCCATAGAGTCCGTAAGGAAATCGGCATGAAAGGGTATCCCATGAGATGGAATGCGTTCCTTGCCGGTTTGGTCCTGGCAGCCGTGGAGCCGCCCGCGGAGGGCCGGGGGGCGGTCGCGCTTCAGTCCTCGGCGGACGGGACGGTGCGGAACTGGCGCCCGGAGGAGGGGAACCTCGTCGTCGGCGGCCACGAACGAACTTGGTGGACCGCGAGCGGAGAGGCCTGGGAGCTCACGCTGCAGGGGACGTGGAACCGCGCCCCGACGATGGACCTCCCGGTCCCCATCGCCTCCGTGCGGCTTCTCAGCGAGAACGTTCTCTTCACCGTCGACGACGATGTCTGGCACCTCGCCGAGGAGGGATGGATCCGGGCCGACCGCTTTCCACGGTAGAGAAGAGCCATCGCCGCCCGCACGGCACGCGAAGAGCCGGACGCTCCGAGCTCATTCCCCCGCAATGAGTTCGAGATGACAGCCGCGGGCATCCCGGGTCAACTATTTCCACAAACCGGCCGAGAAGTAGAGGGACGAAGAGCGCCGAGGGCCCTGCCGATTCGGCCCGATCCACGGGCGGGCCCGATCGACCGGCGCGCACCCTTGACGAACAGGGCGACGCGGGCGGGTTCTCTCGGCGGAATCGGAAGGCGGGAAACGTGCCGCCCGGCGGCGAGGAGAGGCATGAGCGTGCCGATCGAACGATCCACGGAATCGGGAGGGCCGGGGGCGGCGCATCGGGGAGTGATCGCCGGGCGGGCGAGGGAGCTCTGGCGCTTCCGCTTCATGCTGAGGAGCCTCATCCTTCGCGATCTCAAGGTGAAGTACAAGCGATCGACCCTCGGTTTTCTGTGGACCTTTCTGAACCCGCTCCTCACCGTCGGGATCCTGATCGCGGTCTTCCGGATCGTCATCCGGATCCCGCTCGAGCACTACTGGGCGTTTCTTCTCTCCGGGTATTTCGCGTGGAACGCCGTGCAGCACATGCTTCTCTCCTCGTCGTACATTCTGCAGACCCACTCGGGGCTCCTCCGGAGCACGGCCTTTCCGAAAGAGGTCCTCCTCTTCGGAGCGGCGATCTCCCGGCTGATCGAGCTTGCGATCGAGCTCACGCTGATCCTCGCGGTGCTCGGCCTGGTTCACCATCAGGGGGCGCCGATCGGCTTCGCGTTCCTTCCCCTTCTCATGCTCCTTCTCGCAATCACGACCGCGGGCTTCATGTTCCCGATCGCGACCGCCTCGGTCCTCTTCACCGACGTTCAGCACACGCTCCCGATCCTCACGACCTCGCTCTTCTACCTGACGCCGATCTTCTATCCCGCCGACATGGTCCCGGAGTCCTTTCGCGGGCTCTACTTCGCGAACCCGTTCGCGCGCCTCATCACGCTCTTCCATCAAGCGCTCTACGAGGGGCGCGTTCCGGACGGCGGGCTTCTTCTCGGCACCGCGGCCATCGCGCTCGGTCTTTTCGCGGCCGGGTACGCGATCTTCAACCGGTACAAGGACGTCTGCAATGAGCTCGTCTAGCGCGCGCCCCGTCCGCATCGAGTGCCGCGGCGTCTGCAAGCGCTTCTACTATTACAGCCACAAGACCACCACGCTTCGGGAGTGGTTCATCCGCGCCGTCATGCGCCGTCCCCTGCACGTACGGAGCCACGAGTTCATCCTTCGAGACTTCAATCTTCGCGTGGAAAGCGGCGAGGTCGTCGCGTTGATCGGCCGGAACGGCTCGGGGAAGAGCACGGCGCTCCGGCTCATCGCGGGGATCTACGCGCCGACCGCGGGGACGATCCGCGTGAACGGGCGCCTCGCGTCGGTGATCGAGCTCGGGGTCGGCTTCCACCCCGATCTCACGGGCGCGGAGAACGTCGAGCTCGCCGCCGGAATGATGGGGCTCGGCCCGCGCGCCCTCCGGCAACGATACGAAGAGATCATCGATTTCGCGGAGATCGGCGCCTTCATCGAGATGCCGATGAAGTACTACTCCACTGGGATGAGCGCGCGCCTCGCCTTCGCGGTCTCGATGTGCGCCGATCCGGACGTCGTGCTGATCGACGAGGTGCTCGCCGTCGGGGACGAGGCGTTCCGCGGCAAATGCATCGAACGGCTCGCCTCGTTCGTCGAGCGGGGCGGGACGATCCTCCTCGTGAGCCACGAGATGCCGACCGTCGCGAACCTCTGTCACCGCGCCGTTTGGATGGAGAACGGCCGCATCCGAAAGGCCGGCCCGGCCGACGAGGTCGTCGCGGCCTACCAAACGGAAAGCGGCTCCCGATCTGAACTTGAGGAATGAACGATTGCGATGAGTAGCTCTGCTCTTGATTTCGATCTCATGTCGCCTCTCCCGGCGATCGATCTCTCCGAGAAACACGCGCGCGCCTTCGTCGTGGTCCGCTACCTGGGAAGACCGGTCGGCGCGGCTTGGCTGCCGGCGGCGGACATCCGCGACGGAGGAGAATCGCTGCGAGAGACGCTCGCGGAGGCCGGCGGGAGAGCGCTTCGGCTCGCGCGCCTCGAAGACCGGATCGGATGGAGGCCGGTTTCCCCGCTCGACCGCCCCGCGTCCCCCGCGACCGTCGGCGTCTGCACGCGCGACCGGCCGGAGGATCTCCGACGCTGTCTGGAGGCTCTCCGCCGTATGCCGGACGATGGACAGGAAGTTCTCGTCGTCGACAGCGCCTCGTCTTCCGACGAGGTGGAACGAGTCGCGAAAAGCGTTCCGGGAGTTCGATATCTCCGCGAGGAGCGGCCCGGTCTCGACCGGGCGCGGAACCGTGTCCTTCGCGAGGCGCGCCGTCCGATCGTCGCGTTCACGGACGACGACGCGGCCCCCGAGCCTCTCTGGCTTCGCGCGCTCGCCCGCAACTTCGAGGACCGGCTCGTTCTCGCCGCCACAGGGCTCGTTCTTCCTCTCGATCTTGCGACGGACGCGCAGGAGTGGCGGGAGCGGTTGAGCTCCTTCGCGCGAGGCTTCGAACGGAAGATCTTTGAGGCCGCGCGCATGAGCCCCGCCGCCGCGGGGCACGTGGGCGCGGGGGTCAGCATGGCTCTTCGAAAAGACGCCGCCGATCGCGTGGGGCCTTTCGACGAAGCGCTCGACGCAGGAACGCGCACCCGCTCCGGAGGCGACACGGAGATGTTCGCGAGGATCCTCGCGGCCGGCTACCGCATCGTCTACGACCCCGAGGCGGTCTCGAGGCATCGACACGCGCCCGGATGGGACGAGGCCCGCGCGACGTTCTTCGGGTACGGGGTCGGCGCGTACGCCGCATGGACCCGCCTTCTTCTCTTCGAACACGAGACGACCGTCCTCGGCCACGCCGCCGCCTGGTTCTTCAAACATCAACTTCCGGCTCTCGTCCGGTCGCTCCTTCGAGTTCCCGGCAGCGCTCCGGCAGATCTCCTCTGGGCGGAGCTCCGCGGCTGCGCGGCGGGGCCCTTCGCCTATTTCCGAGCGCGCGCGGAGAATGGATGATGATCGCCCCATGCACCCGCCCGGAGTTCCTTGAAGTCAGCGTGATCGTTCCGACGCGGAATCGAGCTCGATTTCTTCTTCGCCTTCTGGACGCGCTCCGCGCGCAGACCTTTCCGGCGGACCGCTTCGAGGTCCTCCCGGTCGTGAACGCGACCGAGGACGACACGATGGAACAGATCCTGCGCTTCGACACCCCGTTCGCGCTTCGACCGATCGAAACGGACGCGCCGGGAGCCGCCTCCGCTCGCAACCGCGGGGCGTCCGAGGCGCAAGCGGATCTCCTCCTCTTTCTCGACGACGACGTGATCCCGTCCCCCGGTCTCATCGAAGCGCACGCGAGCGCGCACGATACGGCCGAACGGTTCGTCGGCATCGGACCCTACTACCCGGTTCATCTACGAACCGTTGATTTCTTCCGAATCGCCACTCGAAACTGGTGGGAGGATCTCTTCATGGAGATGGGGAGGCCCGACCATCGTTTCACGTATCGAGATGTCCTCTCCGGCAATCTATCGATGCGGGCCGATCTCTTCCGTGCGCTCGGAGGGTTCGCGCGCGATTTCGCCGCGTGCGACGGCGAGGACTGGGAGCTGGGGGTCCGGGTTGTTCGGCGCGGAGTCCCTGTCCGATTCCTCCCGGAGGCGCGGGCGCACCACCTCGAGCACGAGACGATGACGCTCGAACGGTCCTTCGTGCGCGCCCGACGGGAAGGCCGCGGAGACGCGCGCATCTCTCGCCGCTTTCCCGAGCTTGAGCCTGCTCTCGCGCCCCCGTGGGGAAAGCCGTGGGATCTCTCCCGAAGGCGCGCGCCGGTTCTCCTCGCGCGCTGCGCCCCGCGGACGTGCGAGGCTCCCGCGCGGGCGCTTGCGCGTCTCCTCCCCCTTCTCGAAGGCATGCGCATGCGCCGGAGCTGGCAGTGCGTCTATCACTTCATCCGAGGATACTGGCGTTGGAGAGGGTACTTTGAAGAGATGCGGGCAATCCGCGCCGAGCGAGATTCCGGTACTCCGTCCGAGGAGACGATCGTGCTCGAGGAGACGACACTTCTGCTCGACGAAGGGATCGAAGAGGCGCTCCGGAGGGTGGACCGAGAAAGACCGTCGGCCGTCCGGATCATTCATGGCGGCCGCGCGATCGGGACGATCTCTGCGGTGCCGGGGGCGGAACCGCTTCGGGGGGCTCATCTTCGCCGAATTCTCGGCGGGGCGCTCGCGGACACCCTGGCTGCGAACGGGGAGGACGGCGATTGGTCTCGGTGATCATTCCCGCTCGGAACGCGGCCGACACGCTGCCGGACACGATCCGATCCCTTGAAGATCAAACTTTCTCGAAATGGGAGGCGATCGTCGTCGAGAACAGCTCGACAGACGACACCGCGATCGTGGCCGAGCGCTTCTGTGCGAGAGACGCGCGCGTCCGAGTTCTCCGGCACCCCGGCGGGGGCGCGAGCGCGGCGCGGAACGCGGGCCTCCGCGAGGCGCGCTTCGACTGGGTTCTCTTCCTCGACGCGGACGATCGGATTCAGCCGACCTATCTCCCCAAGATGACCGGGGCTCTCCGAGGCGACCCGCTCCTCGACGGGGTCTATTGCGGTTTCACGCGCGAGACGGAACGCGGTCTGCCGGGAGGATCCGACCTCCACGAGGACGACAAAGACCTCTTCCGCGTCTTCGCGCGCTGCTGCGCTTGGAGCATCCACTGCGTTGTCGCGCGAAAGGCTCTCGTCCAGGAAGTCGGCGGGTTCCCCGAGGATCTCGTCACATGCGAGGATTGGCTTCTCTGGCAACGTCTGTTCCGGGCGGGGGCCCGTTTCGCCCGCGTCCCCGAGCTGCTCGCCGTTTACCGAATCCGTCCAGCTTCCGCTTCACAGGACGGGCTCCGGATGGCGCGCGACACGATCCGGGTCGTCGGGATCGGCCACGGTCCCGACCCGGCCGTCCGGAGCCCGCGTCCCGAGCACGCGAGGGGTCTACCGGAGACGGAGGTGGGCGCCGCGCGCCTTGCGGCCCTCGCGTGGCCCGCAGCCCTCCTCGTCGGGCACAGCGAGGACGGCCGGCGCGTCCTCGACCTCGTCCCAGGCGATCGTGATCCGAACTTTTCACCGGAGATTCTCGCCTATACCCTCTTCCATGCGGCTCGCCTCACACGGTCGCTCCCCGAAAACGCATGGATCGACCTATGGCCCGAGGTGGGGGGCCGGGTTCGAGAGCTGCTCGACGCGTACGAGAAACACACGGGAGCCCCGCACCTCGCGCGCCGCGCGATGCGGATCCTCGAGTCGATCGTCCTTTCGACGACCGACGAGAATCGCTCGCTGACGTTCGGGTCGCTGCGGAAAGTCGGTATCGAGCTCTCCGAGAAGATCCCGGAGCTCGCGGCCGGACCCGGCGTCGAGAGGGTCGATTGCGCGCTCGCTTTCATGGGAAGACCGGTCGGATCGGTTCACCTCCCCGTTTGCGATGGGATCGTTCCCTCGGCGGTTCTCGCGGACGCGGTCGCAAGCGAGGATGCCTATTCTCTCCTCCGCCTCTATTGGGAGGAGCTCGACCGGGGAAGGTTCCGCCCCGGGCGTTCGTTCCTTTTCAAGATCGCGCGGCGCGCCGCGCGAGCGGCGGGGTCGCTCCTAGGCAATCGGAGACGGGATTTCGAGGAGTGGGCGCTCGCCACGATCGACGAGTTCGCGTTATCGAGCGAGATGGATTTCGGGAAGGACTCCGGCCCGCCGATCCGCGTCGCCCGAGAGGCGATTCCGCGCGTGGAGTTGTGCGCGCCGATCCCGAACCTCGAGGTCGAAGGAGGGGAAACCGACATCGTTCTCGCCTTCGCGGGGCGTGCGATCGGGAAAGTTCGTGTCCGCGCTGACCGAGGGATCGTCCGCGCGAGCGAGCTTCGCCGCGCAGCGATCGAAGCTTGCGGTCTCGACCTTTTTTGCCTGGTTGTTCGCGAATCCGTCCTCGAGCGTTCGCTTCGGGACGGCGTCCCGCTCCGGGAAAGGCTTCGAGAGAAGCTCGAGCGAACGCAGGCCGAGAATCGCTCGGGAGAGGCGGCCGGGTCCGACCCCGCCCGGGAGGCGGCCCTCTACGGATTCAGGCCGGAAGGAACGGTTCTGTTCGCCCGCCGGGATCCGCTTGCCGTCGGCACGAGCGCCTCGCGCCGCGCGGGGGTCCCCGCGAACGCAGTCCCCGACCTCCTCGAAACAGCGCGCGCTCTAGGGGAAGCGAGTTTCGTCCCTCCCGAATCGGCCGAAGAACCGTGCCGCGCGCTCTATGTGCCCGAGTGGATCGCGCCGGTGAAGACGCGAAGCGCGCGCCCCTTCGCGTGCCCCGATCCCCGAAGAGTCCGCGCGCGGAACACAGCGGTTCGTTTCATCCAGCGCGCATTCCCCACCGCCCGCCGGGCACTCGGCAAGCACGCGATCGCGGATCGCCTCCCGATCCTTCTCTACCACCGAATCGCGGAGGACGGACCCGCCGAGCTCGCGCGCTACCGCGTCTCCCCTGCGGCGTTCGAAGAGCAAATGCGCCACCTCCTGGATCGCGGATATCGGGCGATCGACCTGGACGAGTGGGCGGAGGCGAGAACGAGGCGGCGGCAAATCCGGGGACGCGCGGTTCTCATCACCTTCGACGACGGCTATGAAGACTTCGCTAGGAACGCCTGGCCGATTCTGCGCGCGTCAGGATTTCGCGCGACGGTCTTCCTGGTCGCGAATCTCGTCGGGAAGCGCGCCGTGTGGGACGATTCGGTCGGGGAGGGTGCACCGCTCCTCGGAGAGGATGCGGTGCGCGCGCTCCAAGAGGAGGGAGTTCTCTTCGGCTCTCACGCGATGAACCACGTCCCCCTCACGGCGCTTTCCCCGGAGGAGATCGTGCGGGAGGGGACCCAATCGCGGCGCGAGCTTGCCCGTCTCCTCGGGGAACCGCCGCGGGCCTTTGCGTATCCCTTCGGGGACGAGGGAGCGCTGGTCCGGCATCTGATCGGCGCCTCCGGCTATGTATATGGGCTGACGTGCGACCACGCTCACGCCCGTTACTCGCATCCTCTGCTCGCCCTGCCGCGCCTGGAGGTGGAGGGGAGCTTCACGATCGAGAGGTTCGCCCGGTTGATCGAGACAAGAGAGAAGGGGATCTGAAGATGAGATGGGAGGCGCGCGGCTATCGTCCCGGAGACGAAGAAGCGATTCTCGAGCTCTTTCGGGTCGTCTTCGGCGAGGCGAAGATGACGCTCGCGATCTGGAACTGGCTCTACCGAGAGAACCCGGAGCCGGATCCGATCATCGGCCTCGCCTTCGATCAGGAGACCCGCGCCCTCGTCGCTCACGGCGCGGTTCTTCCCCTCCCCGCGCTCCTCAGGGGTCGCCGCGCGACCTTCGGGCTCGCGATGGACGCGATGACCGACCCCGCGGTCCGCGGAGCAGCGCTCGGGCGGCGCGGAGCGTTCGTCCTCGCGGCGGAACAGGTGATCGGGAGGATCGTTCCGAGAATGCCTCTCGCCTACGGATTCCCCGGGGAGAGGCATCTCGCGCTCGGCCGCCTCCTCCTCGGCTACGAGCCGATCGGGCCGGTCCCCTCTCTTGGGCGCGCGCTCGACCCGCCGGGGGAGATGCGTCGCGAGAGGTTTCTGGCGCCGTGGAAGATTCACCGCGTGCTACGTTTCGGGGTCCGCGCCGACGAGCTTTGGAGGGCGGTCCGCCGAGACTACCCGTTGGCCTTATATCGCAATAGTCGATATCTAAATTGGCGTTACTTTAAGATTCCCCATCATCGCTATCGGGTCTTCGCCCTGACCGGCCGCCTCGGTCGATGGAAAGGATGGGCGGTCCTCTCCGTGGAGGGGAAGACCGCGCGCCTCGTGGATCTTTTTGTCCCGAGGGGGATTCCCGACGGGACGGAGTCCCTCGTCCGAAGGGCGCTCGATGAGGCGGCGCGAATGGGCGCCGAGCGATGCGTGGCGTGGATGCCCAAGCACTCCCCCGGTCGACCTCTTCTCGAGAAGCTCGGCTTTCTTCCAGAGCCGGAGGAGGAGCAGGACTTCCTCGCGGTCCGGATCCACGATCGAACGCTCACGAAAGAGGCCGTCGAGCGGAGCTTCCACTTTCAGATGGGCGACTCCGACATGTTCTAGCCTTGCCCGCCGAATCAGCGCAAAGAGAGCCGGAGGAGAACGCGGCCCCTCAAACACCGGCTCCTTGCGCGCCCCCCGCCTTCCTCGCCGTCCGGCTCATCACCCAGAGGGGGACCGAGACAAAGACGAGCGCGTCCCCGCTCTCGACGAAGACCGTGAGAGCCTGCCCCCTCTTCTCGACGAGGACCGTCTCCTCGTCGCCCCGCGCATCGACGAGGACGAAGTCGGGCCGATCGCCGAGCCGGTCGAAGAAGACGCGCGCCGCTCGGGCGCACTGCGCGGCCTCCTCGGGCATCGCGTGAAAGACCTCGTTCGGAAGGAAGGGGAGCACCGCCGCGACCGCGATCGAGGGGATGGCGAGAGAGACGTTGTCTCCCCGGCATCTCTTCTCCCTCACCTCGACTCGAATCGGCCCGCCGCGCTCGAGCGCGAGCGCGAGAGTCGCCCCGGCGGCCGAAGCTGCGAGAACGGCCGCCCCCGCGAGCGCCCAGATGACTCTCGCGCGCCCCGTCATCGGACGCCTCCCGAAGGATCGGCGTCGATCCAAATACGCACGGTCGAGTCCTCCTCGTTCACCACGACGATCTCACCCTCTCCGCTCGTGCCGAGCGCGCGGATCGCGGCGAGGACGTCGAGCTCCTCCCCCTCCCCCGAGGCGAGCGCATCGAGAACCGAGAGATGGAGCCGGATGTCGACGGTCTCCGGGATCGTGCTTCCCTCCACTTCCTCGCGGGCGCGCACGAGCAAGAAGTCCCCCTTCTTCGTGACGCGCACGTCCTCGTCGATCCCCTCGACCGAGATGTACTCCCCTTCCCTCGCCTCCCGCACCGCCCTCAGGATCTTCCGTATCTCCTCGGTCTCGATTTCCTGGTCCTCGATACGGATCTTCCCTCCCGACATCTCATCCGTCCGGATCGTCTCGAGAACCGACTCGACAAGCTCAAAGGGGAGGTTGATGCGAACCGTCTCTCCCGCCTCCCCCCGTTCCTCGACGAACACGTGCAGCCATCTCTCCTCGCCCGCGTTCGCACCGGCGGCGAGGAGAGCGATCGCGAACGCGCAAAGGATCGCTCCGGTCTTCATCGTACCCTCCCTGATCGGCGGCCTCGGTTCCCAAATCCTCTCGACTACCCTTCCTTACGACAGACGAGAGGATCGGTTTCCTCGTTCGGAAGATCGGCGGACGGCGCGGCCCTGGAGACCTCGTGCGGCCGTAACTTCTTATGCGTAAAAGCGTTCCGTCGCCCGACCGGCGGGCCGTCATCGGATCAGCACCATCTTTCTTGCGAGGTGGGCGTTCTCGGTGGCGATTCGGTAGAAATAGACTCCGGTCGGGAGGAGTTCCCCCCGAGCGTTCTTCCCGTCCCAGGGGACGACGTGGACCCCCGTGGCGCTCGGCTCATCGACGAGCGAGACGACCCGCGCGCCGGCCGCGTCGAAGATCTCGAGCCGCACCCTCTGCGGCGCGCGGATCTCGAAGCGGATCGACGTGTTCGGGTTGAAGGGATTCGGGCGGTTCGGCTCGAGCGCCAGATAGCGCGGATCCGGGGGAATCGGAGAGGCGCCCGCCCGATCGTGGATTCCAATGCTCACGGAAGCCGGCTCGGAGTAGTTCGGGATCTCGTCGAACGCGAAGACGGAGTAGTAGTAGGTCTCCCCGGGCAGAATCCCTTGATGCAAGAAGGATCCCGATTCGCCCGGCCGGGCCGGGAAGCGCCCCCCCTCCTCTCCCTCCTCGGGATGCGCCGGCGCGCGTTCCCTCGAGAAGCGGACGAGGATCCCGGCAAGGTCGGCGTCCGGCGGGTTTCGCCAAGTCACGGTGACCGTTCGCTGGTCTTCGGCCGGAAGAAGAGCCGCCGAGAGACCCAGTGCGAACACGAGCGGAAGAAGACGCGCGTTTCGACCGATCACCTTTCCCACCGATCCGGAGCGCCGCGATCCCCGGCGCCGGCACCGCCGAACGAACGAAACCCGAGAAGACCCGAAAGCGAGGGCGGGCGGTGGACGCGCCCGCCGCCCGCCCGTTTCGCCGCGTGATCGTTTCTACCTATCGGACCAGGACCATCTTCTTCGTGTCGGAGAAGGCGCCCGCCTCCATCCGATAGAAGTACACGCCGGATCCGGCCGCGACTCCCGACTCGTTCTTCCCGTCCCAAACCGCCTGGTGCGCGCCCGCCGGCATCGTACGATCGACGAGATCCCTCACGAGCCTCCCCGACGTCGAGTAGATTCGAATCTTCACGCGCTCCTCGGCCGGGAGCGTGAAGCGGATCGTCGTCGCCGGGTTGAACGGGTTCGGGCGGTTCTGCGCGAGCTCATACACCAGACGCGGCGCCTCGTCCCCGAGGCCGGTCGGGTTGTACGGCTCGCCGAAGAAGCTCGAGAGGATGGTCTCGACGTTCGCGCGGAGATGCGCGTGGTTCATCCGGTACGGACGGCCGCTCAGGAAGGCCAGCTTGGCGCCGTTCGGCCGGTGAGTCCCTCCGGCCGCTGGGTTCCGCCACGCGCCGCTCCCCTGAACCCCCACCGCCGAGTTCGACGTGAAGAGAAGCTCCGTTTCACCGCTCGCGAACACTGTGTCAAAGAGCGCATTGAACGACTGCGAGGCGGTAAAGCTCTGGTTCACGAGACCCGGATGGCGCGACACGAAGTTCGTGAGGGTGTTCTCCACGTCCCCGGTCCACGTCACCCCGAGATACTCGGCAAGCGCGCTGTAGAGGAAGTCTTGTCCCATCCGCGAGAGGAAGAGAACGTTCCCTCCCGCCCGGAGATAGTCGAGCACCGAGGTCGAGAGCCACTTCTCGAGATCGCCGTTGTAGTTGTTCCCCACCCAAACGACAGCAGAGAACTGTTTCAGCGTGTCGGAGGGGACCGCCTTGTTCGTCCCGAGCGGCGCGGGGAGCGTCGAGGGATAGCCCCCCGTCGGCGCCTGGAAGAGATCCCAGAAGGAGATCGGATGGCTCCCCCAGAAGACGCTGTCCTCGTACGCGGTGCGGATCTCGCTCCCGTAGTTCGTCCAGTCCACGCCGTTCACCACAAGGATCCCGCGCTCGAAGGTCGGGTTCACGACCGGTTCCTGGATCGCCTTGAGGATCCAGCCCCCCTGGGCTCTGTCGAGCCGGATGTCGATCGGGTCCTTGTTCACTTGAAGGATGAAGGTCTGACTCGCGAGCGTGTTCTGAACGACGATCGTCGTGTCCCCGGACGCGAACTGGACCCACACGTCGATCGGCATCTTGAAGACCGTGTTCGTCTGCTTTTGGTCGATCCGGAGCGCGATCTCCCAGCCGCCGCCCGAGGGTTGGTCGGACCAGGAGTATGTGTAGATCGGGTAGTACTCCTCGTAGATCCACTGGTGGAAGAAATCCTGAAGGTCCATTCCCGAGATCGTCTCCGAGACCGTCCGGAAGTCCTCGGTCGTCGCGTTTCCGTAGAGGGTCGGGGCGTATTCGCGCCAAGCCCGCGTGATGTCGAAGAAGGTCGCGTCCCCGACCACGTGCCGGAGCATGTGAAGAACCCAGTTCGCCTTGTTGTACGAAAGATCGACGTTCAGGATCGACGAGAAGTCTGTCGGGTCCTGGACGTAGATCGTCCCGGGCCCGAAATACTTCGTGTTCCTCATGTCGATGCGGTACTGGCCGATTCCGTATTTGTACTCGCTCCAGAGCGCTTCCGAGTAGGTGGCGAACCCCTCGTTCAGCCAGATGTGATGCCAGGTCGCCGGCGTGATCATGTCTCCCCACCACTGGTGGGCGAGCTCGTGCGCCACGACGTATTCGTTCCAGAAGCCCATGCTCGAGCAGGTCTGGTGCTCCATCGCGCCACCCCAGAGAAACTCCGCATGGCCATACTTTTCATCGATAAATGGATATTCGCCGTAGATCGTCTTGAAGAAGCTCATGATGGCCGGCGTCTCGCTGACGACCGCGTTCACCGACGAGTAGTGGCTCGGAAAGACGAAGTTCTGAATCTCCATCGAGTCGGTCGGGCCGTAGCGGTACCACTTGGAGAAGACCGTGTAGGGATGCGCGGCGAGCGAGACGAGATAGGTGGAAATCGGGTACCTCTCGTGCCACCAGTACGTCTTCTTCCCCGGCGCGCTCGTGCTGTCGACCTCGACGAGGACTCCGTTGGATGCGACGATGAGGTTCGAAGGAACGGTGACCCTTATTTCGGCGGAGTCCGCCTTGTCGCCGACCACGTCCTTGCACGGCCACCAAGAGCGAGCCCCGAACGGCTCGCTCAGGCTCCAGATCATCGGGCTCCCCTCGAACGTGTCGAAACCGAACGCCCCCCAGCTCGGGTCGGGCGTCCCGTGGTAGTCCACGACGACGGTGAAGACCTCGCCCGGAGCGTAGGTCGCGCCCAGGTCGATCGTGAGGAGGTCGTTCGCGTGCACGAAGGCGGCCGGGTTCCCGTCCACGGTGACGGCATCCACCGTCATGTTGTCGAGGAGGTCGAGATCGATCTCGTCGATCGAAACCCCGACCGGCTTCGCGTCGGTCCGGACCGAACCGGTCACGACCGAAGTCGTCGGATCGAGGTCCAGATCGAGATCATAGTAGGTGACGTCGAACTGCTCCTGAGTCCGCGTCATCTTTCCCATCGCGCGGAAGAGCCTCTCGAAGGCCTTCGCCTTCCGTTCCGCCTCGATCGGGCCCGCGAAGACGCGTGGGATTCCCTCGTCTTCGTCCTGCGCGGGCGCGGGCGGGGCGAGAACGAACAGTGCGGCGAGGGCGAGAACCGCTCCACAGAGGTGGCGCGAGAAGGTGCGCAAGGCCGGTTTCATCCGTTTCTCCTTCTGTCTGTCCGAGCAATTGTTGAAACGCCGGGAGAGCGGGGAGTCGCAGCTGATTATAGACCCGAACTCGCTGTCCGTCAAGGGGTTACCGGACGAGAACCGCCGGGCGCGCGTAGGAGATCCCCGCGGCGCGGAGGCGATAGACGTACACCCCCGAGGGGACCTCGCGTCCCGCCTCGTCCGTCCCGTCCCAGACGACCTCGTGCGCTCCGGCCGCGCGCTCCCCCTCGACGAGGCGCCGCACGAGCCTTCCTCTCGCGTCGAACACGAAGAGCTCGACCCGCTCCGGATACTTGAGATCAAAACGGAACACGGTGGAAGGATTGAACGGGTTCGGGGCATTGGGATGGAGACGGGCCGGCGCGTCCGGCGCCCCCGCGAGAACCTCCGTGTCGATGCCCGCGCGGATCGGGAACGTGTACCAGGCGGCCGGCTCGGTGCGCGGCATTCCCTCCTCGCGCCCGCTGTTGTCCTCCGCGTGAATGAAGTAGTCGACGGTCGTCGACTCCGGAGGGCTCGGGATCTCCCCCTCGTAGAGATCGCCGCCGGCCGCGCTCATCGGAACGGTCTCCCAAGACTCCCCGGCGAACCGGTAGGAGAGATCGACCAGGCTGATCCCCGTTTCGCTTCGATCGTCCACGAACGCGGTCACAGACACGGGACCGGTCTGGACCCCCTCGATCGGGACGTGCGAGACGCGGAGCATCCCACGGTCCGCGACCCCCATCGCGCGGCAGTGAAGCGCGTCGTCGGTGAGGAAGCCGCTGTAGGAATAACCCGCGACCGTGTAGCCCGGAGCCGCGGCGCGGTACGCATTGATCGCCTGGTTGTCGTAGGTCGAGTTCCCGAAGAACGGGACGTAGATCTTCCTGTTCAGAATGAGCGAGTTCGTGTAAGCCGCCGGTTCGCTTCCCAGGTTGTAGCAGTACACCCGATGCACGTTGTAGTTCCGCCCGGTGGACGCTTGCAGAGAGGCGATCAGCGTCGCGCGCTGCTCGAGAGCGGCGTACGTGTAGTGGCTCGTCCAGACCTGCTTGATGAGAACGTTCTCCTCGTCGAGGAATTTCGCCCATGTGTCGATGTGGTGGATGCCGCCCGATGAGATGTCGTCCACGACATAGTATGTGGCGATCCCGAGGTAGTCCTCCATCAGCTGGTCGACCTGGGCGGGGGTCATTCCGTGATAGCTCATCGCCTCGTCATAGACGAGATCGGTCGACATGCTCGTGTGCTCGCCGTCCGTCATGTAGTTTCCGCCGGTGTGCACCATCCCGTGGTAGTAGACTGGGATGCCCTGCTGCGCGCCGAAGAGGCCGTTGATCGCGTCGTCCTGCGGGCGCGGTCTGTTGTACTTGTGGTCGATGAGCCCGATGTCGCCGTACCCGTCGAAAACCCACCAAGGCCCGTAGTCGCGGGTCCAGATCGAGTTGCTCGCCGCGATGAGCCACTGGACGCGGCTCGTATCGACCCCGTTCGCCACAAAGTTGCTCACGGCGCTCGAGTAGGAGCTCGAGCTCACGATGACGTGAAGGATCACGTCGTCGTCGAAGTCGCGAAGGAGGTTGTAGGGAAGCCCGAGCGGATAGCGGATCAGAACGCCCGTAGACGGTTCCCACTCGGCGCAGTTTCGAATCGGCGCGAGCGGCGGCGGGTCGGCGCGGAAGCGCAAGGGGACGAGCTTCCATTCCTCAAGAAGGAGAAGCTCATCCTCGGTCGGGGCGCGCGGGAGAAGCTCCTCGAGCCCGTCGACATCCCATTCAGCCGGAATGGGCGCAGGGAGGAGAGCGAGCGAGAGAACGGCGGCTAGAATCCAGGTGCGAAGCCGAAAGTCCGACATCATCGTACCCCTCTCGGTCCGGAAGACCCAGCGGTCGCGCATGTTTTGGGAGAGCATGTTGATGATACCACAGAACAGGCTCCCAGACCATGCGCCGAATCGCGCCGCGCGATCCGGGCTCTGCCGAGCCCGCCGGAACTGGAAACCCTCGAGGGGACTGGAGGGTCAAGGAATACGGTTCTTGGCCGATCCTCGGATGGGGTACGGACAGGCGCGGCGGGTGGGCCTGCCGACCGAACCGCGGCGGTCGGGCCGCCGAGTCGTGTTCCGGTACCCTCGGGCGATCGGAGGCGCGAAAAGATGAGAATCGAGCGTTGGGCCGGTGTTCTCCTCCTCGTTCTTGCCGCAGCGGGGCCCTCCCGGGGGACCCTCGCGACGGAGCATCTCTCCTCGGACGCGGTGCTCTTGGCGATCCTCCCGGAGGTTTCCTTTGTGTGTGAAGGAAGAATCGGGGACCGCGAGGGGACGGCGACCTTCGAGCTCGACATCGGATCGTCGACCTCGGCCCACTCGGAGACCGCCCAACACGGGTGGTCGAGCGGTCTCGAGGAGCCCTTCGAGGTCTCGTATCACCCGGCGACCGGGATCGTCACGTTCGCGCTCGGCGCCGCGATGCTGACCTACGCGCCCGATCTCCCCTTCACCGAGCTCTTCCTCCGGACGCGCGCGACGCTTCCGGGAACATCCGCGCGGCTCTTCGATCTCTCGCTGAGCGGGGAGACGGTGAACGACGCCTCGGCGGCCGATGGAGACGCCTCGGGGATCGACATTCTCCGCATTCGGGGGGCCGATCTCGCGCGCGGGTTTGCGTTGACGGGGAAGGCGGTGTTCGAGTGGACCGGGACGGCGCCCTCGCAGTCGCGCCTCGCCCTTCAGATTCAGGCGGGCGAACCGCAGGCGACGACCGAAACCGAACCGATCAGCTGGGGAGGCGTGAAGTCTCTCTTCCGCTAATTCATTCTCGGTACCAGGTTCTCACGCTCCGTACCGGATTCTCTCGGGGGGCTCTGCACCCCGAGGTATCCGGTACGGACACCTCGCTTCCGCAGAGGTACCTGGTACCGACACCTCATTCTCGGTACCAGGTTCGCTCGGTGTCCGCACCGAGGTACCTGGTACCGACACCTATTTGATCTCCCAGCACTCCCCGCCCCTCAAGAGCGCGTCGAGATCCACGGGACCTTTTTCTTCGCGCGCGCGGCGGATCTGTTCCTCGACCATCTCCTCGTAGGTCGGGCGCCGCACGCTCCGGAGGACCCCGAGCGCGACCGGAAAGCTCGGGGCATCCATGCGCGCGAGATGGAACGCGATCCCCGGATCCGGCTCGTCCTCGCGGTGCACGAGAAGATCCTCTTCGCCGACGCCGTTTCCAAGCGTCACGACCTCGAGCGCCCCGTCCTTCCGGCGGATCCCCTTCTCCCGGTTCGCCCCGAAAACGATCGGCTCGCCGTCGACCAGATGGACGGCCCGGTCGTCCCCCTTCTCGACGGAATCGAACGCTCCGTCGTTGAAGATCACGCAGTTCTGATAGATCTCGACGAACGCCGTCCCCTCGTGCCGCGCCGCCCGTTCGAGGACCATCGCGAGATGCTTCGTGTCCGAATCGATCGTGCGCGCGACGAACGTCCCTTCCGCGGCGAGAGCGAAGCAGCACGGATGGACCGGGTAGTCGACCGATCCCATCGGGCTCGAGCGGGTCCGCTTCCCGAGCCCCGAGGTCGGGGAGTACTGCCCCTTCGTCAACCCGTAGATCCGGTTGTTGAAGAGGAGGATCTTGACGCCGAGGTTTCGTCGGATCGTGTGGAGCAGATGATTCCCGCCGATCGAGAGGCCGTCCCCGTCCCCAGTCGCGATCCAGACCGAAAGATCGGGATTCGCTGTCTTGATTCCGGTCGCAACGGTCGGCGCGCGCCCGTGGATCGTATGGAACCCGTACGTGTTCATGTAGTAGGGAAAGCGGCTCGAGCACCCGATGCCGGAGACGAAGACATACTTCTCGCGCGGGATGCCGATCGAGGGGAGCACCTTCTGGGTCTGGGCGAGGATCGAGTAGTCCCCGCAACCGGGGCACCACCGAACCTCCTGATCCGACACGAAATCCTTGCGGGAGAGAGCCGCCGAACGTTCTTCGCTCATCGGTTGATCCTTAAATGAACTCCTCGATCTTCGCGAGCACTTCGCGGATCTTGAACGGCTGCCCCGCGACCTTGTTCATCCCAAAGGCATCGATCAGATAGCGTGAGCGGATCAGGAAGCGAAGCTGGCCTGTGTTGTTCTCCGGAACGAGCACCTTCTCGTAGCCTCGAAGAACATCGCCCAGATTTTTCGGGAACGGGTTCAGATACCGGAGGTGAACATGCCCGACCGACCGTCCCATCGCGCGGGCCTTCTTCGCCGCCTGCGAGACCGCGCCATAGGTGCTCCCCCACGTGAGGAGAAGGAGATCGCCCTGCGAAGGCCCTTCGACCGCCGCCTCGGGGATGTCGCCGGCAATCCCCTCGACCTTCCGCAGACGAAGCTCGGTCATCCGCTGATGGTTGGCGGGATCGTAGTTGACGTTCCCGCTCTTGTCGGCCTTCTCGATCCCGCCGATTCGGTGCTCGAACCCGGGAGTCCCTGGAACCGCCCAGGGCCGGGCGAGCGTCCTCGGATCGCGGAGATACGGCATGAACCCCTTCGGTTCGTTTGGATGTCGAACGTCGATCTTCGGAAGATCCGCGGCCCGCGGGAGCTTCCACGGTTCCGCGCCGTTCCCGAGATACCCGTCGGAGAGCACGACGACCGGAACCATGTACTTCACGGCGATGCGGAACGCCTCGATCACGATCGCGAAGCAGTCCGCCGGGGTCGCCGGCGCAAGAACGACGACCGGCGAGTCGCCGCTCCTTCCGAAAAGCCCGAGAAGAAGATCCGACTGCTCGGTCTTCGTCGGAAGCCCGGTGCTCGGCCCCGCCCTTTGGATGTCGAGGACGACGACCGGGAGTTCCGTCATGACCGCGAGACCGAGCATCTCTCCCTTGAGCGCGAGCCCGGGACCGCTCGTTCCGGTGACCCCGAGGTGTCCCGCGAAGGCGGCGCCGAGCGCGATCCCCATCGCGGCGATCTCATCCTCGCTCTGCACGGTGCGGACCCCGAGGTGCTTGTAGCGGGCGAGCCCGTGGAGCACGTCGCTCGCCGGCGTGATCGGGTAGCTCGCGTAGAGGAGCGGCGTGTCGGCGAGAAGGGAAGCCGCGACGCACCCGAGCACGAGCGCCTCGTTCCCCGAAACCTTGCGATAGAGGCCCGGCTCGATCGACGCCTTGCGCACTTTGTAATGCGTCGTGAAGACCTCGCCGACCTCCCCGTAGACGAACCCCGCCTTGAGCGCGGTTGCGTTCGCTTCCGCGAGCTCCGCCTTCCCCGCGAACTGCCCGCGGATCCAGTCGAGGGTCGGTTCGAGCGGCCGGTCGTAGAGCCAGTACAGGAGGCCGAGCGCCCAGAAGTTCTTGCAGCGGTCGGTCTGCTTCTTCGGGAGCGCGCTCTCCTTGAGAGCCTGCGCGTTCAGCGTTGTGATCGGGATCTTCACGACCTGGAAGTCGGCGAGGCTCCCGTCCTCGAGCGGGTTCGATTCGTAGAGCGCCTTCTTGAGATTCTGGGACGTGAAGGCGTCGGTGTTGACCAGCACGCGCGCGTTCCTCGGAAGATCGGGGAGGTGCACCTTCAAGGCGGCCGGATTCATCGCGACGAGAACATCCGGCTGATCCCCCGGAGTCTGAACGTCCGTGCTGCCGAAGTGGATCTGAAACGAGCTGACCCCCGGAAGCGAACCGGCGGGGGCGCGGATCTCGGCCGGATAGTCGGGAAGGGTGCTGATGTCGTTCCCGATGACCGCCGACGTGTGCGTGAACTGCGAGCCGGTGAGCTGCATCCCGTCGCCGGAATCCCCGGCGAAGCGGATCACCACCTGCTCGACTTCCTCGATCGGCCCGCTCCGAGTCTTCGGCTGTTCCGCGCTTCGCTCCATTTGCCTCTCGCTCCGGCTCGACCGCGATCGCCGCCGAGCCTCTTGTCGCGAGAACCGCTTTCCCTTCGCGCCCATCCGAAAACGCGCTCGGAGGGACGATGACGCGCGTGTCCCCCGCGGGCACCCGATGCTCGCAGGTCGCTCGGCGATCGTCAACCGCCCCGATTCCCCGCGGCGGAGAAGCGCGGAATCCAGGAAGACGATCCCCTTCTGTGGTACTATCTATGATGCGCGGGGCGCCCGCGCAAGCCATCCCGAGACAACGGCAATCCAATCGGCGGCCCCCCGCCCGAAAGGAACATGGTGAAGAGATACGCGCCTTTCCTCCTCGCCGGTCTTTTTTCCGCTCTCGCGCTCCTCTTCGTGCTCGCTCCGAGGGGGGCGAGGAACTACCCCGCGCCGACCGAGCACACGCTCGACGAAGACGCCGAGCGGCGCAACCGAACCCTCCGCCGGGCGTGGATCGAGGAGATGCACCGGGCGGCGCCGGATGTCGACTGGCGGGCGATCGAGAGAGCGAACGGCGCCGAGCGGCAGCGCGTGCGGAACGAAACCCCCCGCCCGCGAATCTCCCTCTGGACCGAGCTCGGCAGCCGGAACCTCGCCGGGCGGATGCACGCGGCCGCCCTCTCCGCGTCGGGGGACAGCCTCTACGGAGGGTCGTCGCGCGGCGGGGTCTGGAAAGCTTCCCTGAACGGTGAGGGATGGCGCCCCCTCGGGGACAACCTCTTCGGCGGAAGCCACGGGATCGCCGTCGCCGCGGGCCCTCCGGAGATCGTCACCTCGATCACCGACGACGGGCTCCTCCACTACACCGACGACGGCGGGGCGACCTGGCTCGTCCCGGCCGGCCCCGAACCGGATCTCACCCAATGCAAACGCGTTCTCTCCGACCCGGGAACGCCGAACCGCGTCTATCTTCTCGCTCGAAAGGATGCCACATCAAGCAAACTCTGGCGCTCCGACGACGGCGGACGGACCTACACGCGGATCGCGCGTCTCGGTCCGAACCCGGCCGACATTTGGATCGACCGGGTTTCCGGAGGGAGCCTTTACCTGCTCTCGACAAACCGCCTCCTCCGCACGGACGACGCCGGCGCCTCGTGGGACACGCTCGGCCTCCTTCCACCGGCGAGCCCGGGGAACGTCGTCCTCACCGGCTCGGAGGCGGGCGCGCCGACCCTCTATGCCGCGGCCGAAAGCGGCGGATGGAAGCTCTATCGATCGTCCGACGGCGGGTGGACGTGGACGTACCGGCACGACATTCACGACTTCTGGGAGACGCTGTGCGCCTCGATCGCCGATCCGAATCTCGTCCTTTTCGCGGGGGTCGAGATGTGGCGCTCGACCGACGGGGGCGGCGCTTTCGCCAAGGTGAACAACTGGTGGGATTACTACGGCGACCCCCTCACGAAGCTTCACGCCGACTTCCCGGGAACCGACTGCGTGTGGGGGCCCTCCGGCGAAATCTTTTATATATCAACGGACGGCGGACTCTACCGGAGCGACGACGGGGTGGCCCGTGTGACCAACATCTCGCTCGAGTACCTCGGCGTGAGCCAGTACTACAGCACGCTCACGAGCGTGAACGACCCCTCGCTCATCCTCGCGGGATCCCAGGATCAGGGCTATCAGAGGAGCCTCGGCGAGGCGATCGGGACGTGGCGCGATTTCGATCAGCTGTGGAGCGGCGACTACGGGCATCTCACTTCCACCGACGGAAGCCACAATCGCGTCTACTCGGTCTATCCCGGCTTCTTCCTCATCCAGAAGGGGGAGACGAACCCGGTCCTTTCCTCGATCGACTTCCCCGCGGGGGAATCGTACTCCTGGATGCCCTTCATCCTCGCCGACCCGGAGGATTCGCTCGCGTTCTTCTTCTCGGCGAGGCGCCTGCATCTTTACCGGGTGGGAACGCACGGCTGGTCCTCCACCGTCTCGGCCCAGGATTTCACCGTGCACGGCGGCGCGTACCTCACCGCCCTCGGGATCTCGCCGGTCGATACGGATCGCCGGATCGCGGTGACGAACTCGGGCATCGTTTGGTACTCGACGGACGGCGGCGCGGCTTGGAGCGTCTCCCCCGACAACGGCCCCTCGGCCCACTACTTCTACGGAACGGCGGTCGCGTTTTCGCCGACGGATCCCGAGGTCGCCTTCCTCGGCGGGAGCGGGTACAGCGGACCCGCGGTCTATCGGACCGAGGACGGCGGGATCACGTGGGACCCGGCGAGCGACGGCCTCCCCTCGACGCTCGTCTACGGGCTCGCGTTCGAGGACCCGTCCGGGGGCCCGCTCTACGCCGCGGCCGAGGCGGGGCCGTATCGGCGCGATCCCGCGACCGGCCTCTGGGAGGCGATCGGCGCGGCCGACGCGCCTCTCACGACCTACTGGTGCGTCGAGGCGGTCCCTGCGGCGAGCGTGATGCGCTTCGGGACCTACGGGCGCGGGATTTGGGACTACGACACAGGCGTACAGAGCGCGGTCGCTTCCGCGGAGAACGACGCGCACGCAGCCTCCGCTCTCGAGAGCTTTCCGAACCCGTTCAACGCGGCGGCGACGATTCGTTTTTATCTAAAGGACAGCGGGCCGTTCACGCTCGCGATCTACGAAGCCTCGGGCCGTCGCGTCCGTCTTCTCGCGTCGGAAAGCCGCGCGGCGGGCGAGCACGAGATCGTCTGGGACGGAACGAGCGACCGAGGGATGGGCGCCGCGAGCGGGGTCTACACGGCGCGGCTCGAGAGCGGAGGACGCGCGTGGACCCGCCGGATGGTTCTCGCGCGATAGGCGAAGCCTCTTCCTATCCGCGGCGATCGACCGCCCGATCGTCCGAGAAGATCCGCATCGCGCGCCATCTCCCCGAGCGATACCGATAGAACGTCCCCGCGGCCATCAGGAGATAGCTCGCGCACCCCGCGATCCAGGCATCGAGAACGCCGCCCCCCCTTGCCTCCACCATGTAGTAGGTCACAGGAACGAAGAAGAGAAGCAGCACGACGAACGCGAACACCATCGGGAAGCGGGTGTCCCCCGCGCCCTGCAGGATGCCGAGACCGATCATCCGGAGACCGTCGAAGATCTGGAAGACGGCGGCGGCGAGGGCGAGCCCGCCGGCCATCGCGAGCACCTCGGGGTCGGCGGTGAAGAAGCCGAACACCTCGCGCCCAACGAGCGCGACCGCGGCGGCGAAGACGACGGTGTAGTAGAGACAGAAGAGATAGACCTCGTTCCCGTAGCGCTCTGCGCGGTCCGGATCGCGCGCGCCGATCTGATTCCCGACGAGAATCGTCGCGGCCATCGTGAGCCCCCAAAGCGGCATGAACGAGAACGAGAGGATTTGGATCGTGATCTGGCTCGCCGCGAGGCTCGCCGCGCCCGCGCGCCCGATGAGCGCGCTGAAAACGGTGAACCCGAGCATGTCGATGAAATCGCCGATGCTGGCCGGAAAACCGACGCGCGTCATGTCCCGGATTTTGGCGAGCGAGGGGACGCGCGGGAGATGAACGCGGTAGCGGGCTCGGAACCGGCCCGGTGAAAAGAAGCAGACGAGCAGGATCGCGGCGTTCGTGAAGACCGCGAGGCTCGTCGCGATCGCCGCTCCGCCGATCCCCATCGGCTCGACCGCGAACCGAAGCTCCCCTCCGATCGAGACTCCGCGGAATCCGAAAATGAGAAAGTAGTCGAGCACGACGTTGAGAAGGTTCGCCGCGATCCCGCTGATCATCGGGGTCTTCACATCCTTGCGTCCGTTGAAGAACCCCGTGAGGCACATCACGAGCTGCGTGCCGACCGCTGAATAGGTCCGGATTCGAATGTACACATACGAAGCTTCCTGGATCTCGGACGAGTTTCCGGTCCATCCGAGGACGATCCGGCTCCACCCGCCCGCGAGCATGAGAAGGAACCCGGTCGCGAGCGCGATGTAGATTCCCTGCCACGTGTAGTCGCCGACTGCGGGGTCGTCTCCGCGGCCGTTCGCTTGCGCGACGAAGGTCGACGTAACGCGCGAGAGCGCGTTGAAGACCGTGTACATCGTCCAGGTGATCATGCCGCCGAGGCCGGCCGCGCCGAGCGCGAGGCTGGAGACGTGCCCGAGAAACGCCGCGTCCACCGTCCACATGAGCGTATGAGAGAGCATCGTGAGGACGGTCGGCGTCGCGAGGGAGAGAATCTCCCGCCCGTGCCGAATCCCGATTCTTTCCGCCAGGCGCATCGTTCCGTCCTCGAGTGCGGGCGAACGCGCCCCCCCGCGGGGCGCACGCGAAGGCCCCTCGGAAGCGGAGGGGCCGCGCCGAGCATTCTACACGAGGAGCGGCCGGAAGCGGGCGAGCGAATCGTCATCTGGAAGGCGCGATGCCTTCGCCGTATAATGCCGCGATGGCGCGGACGCTCCGCGCCGCGCGATCCTGCGGCTGGAAGGGACGGGCGGACCCGCGAGCCGTTCATCCGCGCCGAAGAGGAACCGAAGCGCCTCTCCGAAAAGGAAGAAGACGAATGCGCACATACGATCCGACCTGGAACCTCGACTCCCTCTACCGGGGTGGCAGCCGTTCGCCCGAGTTCCGGAGCCATCTCGACGCGTGCGACGCGGCGCTCGACGCGTGCGGCCCCTCTCTCTCCGAGCTCCCGAAACGCCCCGGCCCGGAGTGGGCGCGGGCGATCCTGGGCCTGCAGGACGTCGGCGCGTGCATTTGGGACGCCAACAGCTTCGTCGAGTGCCTCGAGGCCCAGGACGTTTCCGACGCGCTCGCGGGACAGCTCGCCGGCCGCGTGCAGACGATGAACGCGCGTCGCGCGATGCTTCTCACCGAGATGGAGAGCCGTCTTCTCGCGGCGACCGAGGAGGAATGGAAGGAGTTGCTCTCGCGCCCCGATCTCTCCGCGATTGCTTTCACTCTGAATGAACTTCGGGAGATCGCCCGCCTCAAGATGCCGCCGGAAAAGGAGCGGCTCGTCGAGGAGCTCTCCGTCGACGGCTACCACGCTTGGGGGCGGATGTACGAGAAGATCGCGGGGAGCCGGCGCGTCGAGTTCGAGGAAGAGGGAAAGAAGCTCGCCCTCTCGATGGGACAGGTTCACAACCGCCTCGAGAACCCCGACCGCGACGTTCGGAAGAGGGCGTTCGAAAAGATGGAGTCTGCCTGGAGCGAGGTTGCCGAGCTCGCGGCGATCGCGCTGAACAGCCAGGCGGGCTATCGGCTCAGCCTCTACAAGAACCGCGGCTGGGAGTCGGTGCTCGCGGAACCGCTCCGGATCAACCGGATCAAGCGGGAGACCCTCGAGGCAATGTGGAGCGCCGTGGCGGACGAGAGCGCGCGCCTCGTCCCTTACATGAAGGAAAAAGCGCGCCTCCTTGGAATCGAGCGCCTCGCCTGGTACGACCTCGCCGCGCCGGTCGGATCCTCCGACCGGAAGTTCACCTACGGCGAGGCGGCCGAGTTCATCCTCGAGCAGTTCGGCCGCTTCAGCGAGGATCTTCGCGACTTCGCACGCGGCGCGCTCGAGAAGCGATGGATCGAGGCGGAAGACCGGGCGGGGAAGCGCGCGGGGGGATTCTGCACCGATTTCCCCTTGAAGGGAGAGACCCGCATCTTCATGACCTTCGGCGGTTCTTTCGGAAGCGTCTCCACGCTCGGACACGAGCTCGGACACGCGTACCATAGTTGGATCGTCAAGGATCTCCCCTTCTGGGCGACGCAGTACCCGATGACCCTCGCCGAGACTGCGAGCACGTTCTCCGAGATGATCCTCTCGGACGCCGCGCTCGAGGCGGCCTCCTCCGACCGGGAGCGGCTCGCCCTTCTCCGCATCCAGGCGGATGACGCGGTCACGATGATGATGAACCTCCGGGCGCGCTTCCTTTTCGAGACGTCGTTCTTCGACGCGAGGCGGACGAAGAGCCTCACGGTCGAGGAGCTGAACGCCGAGATGAGAAAGGCCGAGGAGACCGCATACCGCGGCGCTCTCGATCCGAACGGGTACCATCCGCTCTTCTGGGCGTCGAAGCTTCACTTCTACATCACGGGCACGCCTTTCTACAACTTCCCCTACGTGTTCGGGTACCTCTTCAGCAACGGGATCTATGCACGCGCGGTCCTGGAGGGTCCGTCGTTCGCGCGGAAGTACGCGGCGCTTCTCCGCGAGACCGGAAGGGGGACCTGCGAGGAAGTGGCGAGGAAGCACCTCGGCGTCGATCTCGCGAAGCCGGAGTTCTGGAAGAGCGCGACGGACCGCGCGGTCGAAAAGGCGGACCGGTTCGTCGCGCTCGCGGGCCGGGTGTAGCCCCGCGCCCCGGTTTTTCTATATTGAGAAGCGGAGCCGGCCGGAAGGCGCGGGAACGCCCGGGAGAACCTCTTTTGCCGGGGAGGTGCGTCACGCATGAAGAAGAAGAAGCCGATGGGGGAGTTCCGGGCCTACCGGACCGAGATGAACGAGCGTATCCTCGCCGAGGGGATGAAAGAGCTCAACCGGTTCTTCGCCCTCGACACGGGGGCCTACCGGGAGGGGGAAATCCCGGTCGTTTGGAAAGAGCTGATGGGGCTCGTCGGATCGATGGTCCTCCGGTGCGATGACTGCATCTGTTATCACATCGACCGGAGCGTCGCCGAGGGGGCGACCCGCCGGCAGGTGCTCGAGGCGATGAACATCGCGCTCGTGATCGGAGGATCGATCGTCATCCCGCATCTTCGGAGGGCGTTCGAAACACTCGACGAGCTCCTCCCCGAGGAGAAGCCGGGCGGGTGATATCGCGGAGAGATCGATGATTCGTGTCGGAAATTATGAGATCGTTTCGGTCGCGGCCGGGCACGACCGCCTCGACGGAGGCGCGATGTTCGGGGTCGTGCCGAAGATCCTCTGGGAGAAGACTGAGGACGTCGATGAGAAGAACCGGATGCGGATGGCGCTACGCGTGCTCGTCGCGCGGGACCGCGCGGCGGGACGGCTCATCCTCACCGACGCGGCGGCCGGATCGCGATGGGAGAAGGAAGAAGCGGAACGCTTCGGGATCGAGGATGACCCGGGGGCGCTCGACCGCGCGATTTCCGCGTTCGGATGCGCTCCCGAGGACGTCACCGACGTCATCCTCACTCACCTCCACTTCGACCACTGCGGCGGCGCCGTTCTCGCGGACACCGAAGCGAACGACGAAACGCGCCCCCGCTTTCCAAACGCGACCCTCTGGGTTCACGCGCTCCAATGGAAGCACGCCGCGAACCCGTCGGTGAAGGACCGCGCTTCCTATCGCGCCCGAGACATCCGCGGAATCGAGAGCACCGGGAAGCTTCGGGTTCTCGATGGGGACCCGCCTCCGTCCCCGTTCCCCGGGATTCGCTTCTTCGTCTCGAACGGGCATACGCCGGGACAGCTCCTCCCTCTCTTCGAGGACGACCGCCCGCTTCTCTTCGCCTCGGACATGATCCCGACAGCCGCTCATCTTCCTCTTCCTTGGGTGATGGCGTACGACCTTCACCCGATGACCACGATCGAGGAGAAGGAGCGCGTGTTCGCGATGTGCCGCGACCGAGGGCTTCGGATCGCGTTCTGCCACGACCTTCGCGCGGGCGCCGTCTCGATCGCGATCGAGAAAGGGAAACCGCGCGTCGCGGAAGTCCTCGACACGGACCCGCCGCGCGCGTTTGTTGAATCATAAAGCGCCTTGCGCGACCCCTAGGTCGCGCGCCGAATCCGCGGGAGATCTTCGGCCCGGAGGGTTCCCATGCCGGACAAACTCGACCGAACGTTCAAGCATCACCTCTACGATATCGATCCCGAAGAGACCAACGAGTGGATCGAGTCGCTCGACCGCGTCCTCGAGAAGGACGGGCCGAACCGCGCGCGCTTTCTCCTCCGCAAAATCCTGAAGCGGGCGCGCATGCAGGATCTCGGCCTCGAGCTCGTCCGCACCCCGTACTTCAACACGATCCCTCCCGAGCTCGAGCCGGAGTTCCCCGGCGACGAGGCGATGGAGAAGAGAATCCGGCGCATCGTCCGATGGAACGCGATGGCGATGGTGAGCCGCGCGAACTCCCGGTTCGCGGGCCTCGGCGGCCATCTCTCGACCTACGCGTCGGCCGCCTCGCTCTACGAGGTCGGGTTCAACCACTTCTTCCGCGGGAAGAGGGGAAACGACCCCGGCGACCAGATCTACTTCCAGGGGCACGCGGCGCCCGGCATCTACGCGCGCGCGTTCCTGGAGGGAAGGATCACCGAGGAGCAGCTCGAGCATTTCCGGCGCGAGACCGGGGGGAAGGGTCTTCCGTCGTACTGTCATCCGCGCCGGCTTCCCGACTTCTGGGAGTTCCCGACGGTGAGCATGGGGCTCGGCCCTTTGAACGCGGTCTACCAAGCGCGTTTCAACCGATATCTTCACGCCCGCGGCCTCGCGGACACGTCCGCGTGCCGCGTTTGGTGCTTCACGGGAGACGGTGAGATGGACGAGCCGGAGGCGATCGCCCCGCTCCGCATCGCCGCGAACGAGAAGCTCGACAACCTGATCGTCGTCGTGAACTGCAACCTCCAGCGCCTCGACGGCCCGGTGCGCGGAAACGGAAAGATCATCCAGGAGCTCGAGTCGGTCTTTCGCGGGTCCGGGTGGAACGTGATCAAGGTGGTGTTGGGACGCGAGTGGGACGATCTTCTCCGCAGAGACGCGCACGGCGTTCTGATCGAGCGCCTGGACACGGTCGTCGACGGATGGTTCCAGCGCTACAGCGTCGAGGACCCTTCCTTCACGCGCGAGCATTTCTTCGGCGCGGACGAGCGGCTTCGCGCGCTCGTCGCCTCGCTCAGCGACGACGACATCTGGCACCTCCGGCGCGGAGGGCACGACTACCGGAAGGTGTACGCGGCCTACCGGACGGCGGTCGAGCACGAGGGAGAACCGACGGCGATTCTCGTGAAGACCGTGAAGGGGTGGGCGCTCGGATCCGGCTTCGAGGGGAAGAACGTCGCGCACCAGCTCAAGAAGCTGAACACCGATCAGCTCCGCGCCTTCCGCGACAAGCTGGAGCTTCCGATCCCGGACGAAGATCTCGAGGAGCTGCCTCCCTACTACCATCCGGGCGCCGAAAGTCCGGAGATCCGCTATCTCTGCGAGCGGCGGAAAGCGCTCGGCGGTCCGGTCCCCGAGCGCCGCGCGCAAGCGAAGACGCTCGACCTCCCCGGCGGCGCGCTCTACGACGAGTTCCGCACGGGAACCCCGGAGGGTCAGGAGGTCTCAACGACGATGGCCTTCGTCCGCCTTCTCCGGAAGCTCGTCCGCGACGAGAAGATCGGCAGGCACATCGTTCCTATCATTCCGGACGAGGCGCGCACGTTCGGTATGGAGTCTCTCTTCAAGGACCTCGGCATCTACGCCCCCTTCGGGCAGAGTTACGAACCGGTCGATCACGATTTTCTTCTTCGCTACCGCGAGGCGCCCGACGGGCAGATCCTCGAGGAGGGGATCACCGAGGCGGGGGCTCTCGCGAGCTTCACGGCGGCGGCGACCTCGTACGCCACCCCCCCCGTCCCAATGATTCCTTTCTACATCTTCTATTCGATGTTCGGATTTCAACGGGTCGGCGATCTCGTCTGGGCGCTCGGCGACTCGCTCGGGCGAGGCTTCCTTCTCGGCGCGACGGCGGGACGGACCACCCTCGCCGGCGAAGGGCTCCAGCACAACGACGGCCACAGCCACGTCCTCGCCGCAACCGTGCCGAACGTGCGCGCCTACGACCCGGCCTTCGCCTACGAGCTCGCGGCGATCATCCGCGAGGGACTCCGCGCGATGTTCGAGAGGAACGAGGACTGCTTCTACTACATCACCCTCACCAACGAGAACTACTCGATGCCCCTGATGCCCGAAGGATGCGAGGAGGGGATCGTCCGGGGGATCTATCGCGTGCGGCGGGCCCCGGAGAGCTTCGAGCGGCGCGCGACGCTTCTCGGAAGCGGGCCGATCCTTCGCGAGGTCCTCCGCGCGGCCGGGATTCTCGAGGAGCGTTTCCAGGTCGGCGCCGATGTGTGGAGCGTGACGAGCTGGCAGGAGCTTCGCGCGGATGCACTCCAGGCGGAACGGTGGAACCGACTTCATCCGGAGAAGGAACGGCGCGTGCCGTACGTCACGAGAATGCTTAAAGGGGCAACCGGTCCCTTCGTCGCGGCGAGCGACTGGATGAAGCTCGTTCCCGACATGCTCGCCCGCTGGATCCCCGGCGACTTCGTCCCGCTCGGCACGGACGGCTATGGGCTCAGCGATACGCGCGAGGCGCTCCGCCGGCACTTCGAGGTCGACGCGGAGCACATCGCCGCGGCGGTCCTCTCCGCGCTCGCCGCGCGCGGGGAGTGGGACGCTCGCGCCGCCGCCGATGCAATCCGCGCGCTCGGCATCGATACCGACGCGTAGAACGCTCGGTCGCGGGATTACATTCCGCGCGGCTTCTTCTTTCCGGTGTGTGCGGCCCTTGTTCCCTGCGCTTTTTCGATCGACTTCTTCTGAAGAGCAACGAGGCGCTTCTCCACCCGCTCGAAGAGGGTTCCCTCCTGCCACGATCCGTCCGCTCGACGGACACCCGCCTCGATGCCGGTGAGGATCTCGATCCCCTCCTCGACCCGCTTCACCGGATAGATGTGGAAGCGCTTCTCGGCGACCGCGCGTCTCACCTCTTCGTCGAGCATGAGATCAGGAACGTTCGCCTCCGGAATGAGGACCCCCTGCTTCCCGGTGAGACCGCGCTCCGCGCACGTGCGGAAGAACCCCTCGATCTTCTCGTTGACGCCGCAGATCGCCTGGATGTCCCCCTTCTGGTTCACCGATCCGGTGACCGCGAGGTCTTGCCGAAGAGGAACCTCCGAGAGCGCGCTGAGGATCGCGTAGAGCTCCGTCGACGAGGCGCTGTCACCGTCGACGCCGCCGTACGACTGCTCGAAGCAGACGCTCGCGCTCAAGGAGAGCGGGACCTCGCGCGCGAACTCCTCGCGCAGGTATCCGCTCAGGATGAGGACCCCCTTGTCGTGCGTGCTCCCGGAAAGCTTCGCCTCCCGCTCGACGTTGATGATCCCCGCCTTCCCCACGCCGACGGCCGCCGTGATCCGCGTCGGCACGCCGAAGCGGTGCTCCCCGTGCGCGAACACGGCGAGCCCGTTCACCTGTCCGACGCGCGAGCCGTCCGTATCGATGAGGATGATCTTCTCCTTCAGGCGGTCGCGGACCTTCTCCTCGAGGAGCGAGATCCGGTCCCTGCGCGCGTCGATCGCCTTGCGCACCGAGTCGACGCCGACCTTCTCCGACTCCGAAAGCCGCGCCCAGAATTCCGCCTCGCGGATCACGTCGGCGATCTCGCCGAAGCGGCTCGTGATCCGGTTCCGCCTCCCCGCGCGGCGCACGCCGTACTCGATGACGCGCGCCACCGCTTCACACGTGAATGGTCTCAACTTCTCGTTCTCGGCGAGAAACGCGACGAACGAGGCGTATTGCCCGACCGCCTCTCCGTTCAGGGCGATCTCGGTGTCGAAATCGGCCCGAACCTTGAAGATCTTCGCGAAATCCTCGTCGTACGCATGGAGGAGGAAATACAAATGCGGCGGACCGATCAGGATCACCTTCACGTCGATGTCGATCGGCTCCGGCTTCAGGCTCGCGGTCGAGAGCTGGAGGAGCCCCTCGATCCCCTGAATCACGAGCTCGCGGTACGTGAGAACGCGCTTCAGCGTCTTCCACAGACCCGGCTCCGAAAGGGAATCGAGCGCGTTCAACACGAGATATCCGCCGTCCGCCTGCAGCATCGATCCGGCCTTGATCTTCGTGAAGTCGGTGACCGCCTGCCCCCATCGGGTCACCGTCCGCTCGATCGTCCCGAAGACGTTGTTGTAGGTCGGGTTGGTCTCCATGACGACGGGGCACGCGCTCGTCTTCGAGTTGTCCAGAATCACGTTCACCCGGTAGGGAAGATACGGATCGGCCGGCTCCGCCGTCTTCAAAGGATCCGGCGGCCCGTCCCCCTCTCCCCCGGCCGCCTTCAACCGGTCGAGATGCGAAAGGACGTGCTCCTTGAGATCGTCGAGGTACTCGGCGATCCTCGCGTTCTCCTTGTGCGCATGCTTGAGGTCGTCGATGAAGTCGTCGATCAGCCCGTCGACCGCGCTCCGCTCGAGCCCCTCGAGCTTCTCCATCATCTCCGCGTTCAGGCGCCGCGATTCCTTCATCACCTCGCGCATCCGCTTGCGGAACAGGCCGTCCTTCTCCGCGAACCCCTTGAGGGTCGCCCCCTCCGGGAGCTCGATCTGGCCCGACTCGACGAGAAGCGCGAGCTGTTCGTACGGATACGCCTTGTCCCCCACGGGGATCAGGATCTCCGGCCGCGTGACGGGCCCGACCCGGATCTGGCTCAAGATGAAGCCGTTCTTCTTCAGCTCCTCCTCGAACGAGTGAAAGAGCTCCTTCTGCCGCTTGAGGTACGACTCGGCGAGCGCTTCCTTTCTCTCCGCGAACGATCCGCTCTCGAGCGCCGCGGGGAGCTCCTTTTGGAGGATCTGGACGAGACGGCCCATTCGACGGGCAAAAAGACCGCCTCCCCCCTCGGCGAACGTGAGGAGAACCGGGTTGTACGGATTCTTGAAGTTGTAAACATAGCAGAAGTCGCGAGGCCCGGAGCAGCGTGGCCGGATCGTCTCGAGCACCTTCCGCACGGTGCTCGTCTTGCCGGTGCCGGAGACGCCGCTGACGTAGATGTTGTAGCCGGGCGAAAAGAGATCGACGCCGAGGCGAAGCGCCCGGATCGCGCGATCTTGCCCCATGATGTCGTGGAGAGGCTCCACTCCGGAGGTGTCGGCGAAACCGAGCTTCGAGGGATCGCACCGCCAGGTGAGATCGTCCGCCTCCAGACTCGCCCTCGCCGCGGCCGGGCGGAGAGCGGCGAGCCGTTCCCTCTCCGCTCGTCGGGATTCCTTTCGATGCGAAGCTTCCGGCTTCCTCGATCGCGTCTTCTTCTTCTTCGCCGAGCCCCGGACGGCGCGGCCGCCTTTCTTGTCGGATGCCATTCCCTCGATTCCTCTTCTCGCCGCGCGGCCGAAGGAGCGCTCCGCGCGAGGCCTCCTCCCGTTTTCGTTCGAGGATCCGCTCGGGAAACCGATTCTCGTTCCAACCTACCCGAGCCGGCGTCCCCCGTCCAGCACGGAGTCGCGGGGCGAGAAGACGCGCGCGTCCGCAATGGGATCTCTTTGACACGCGCGGCGCGCCGCGCTACATTGCCCGGAGCGGGGAAGCCCCGCGCGGGAACCGGGCGGATCGGAGAGAGGAGGAGTCTCGTGTCCCCGTTGGTCGAACGAATGGTGCGCGCGGCGAAGCTCGATGCCCGACTCTACGAGGAAGTGGAAACGGACACCACCGCCCTCGGACCGGCGACGATCGTCGTGATTCTCTCCGGCCTCGCGGCGGGGATCGGGATGATCTCGGTCCGTGGAATCGGCGGCCTCATCGCCGGCACGGTCGTCGCGGTCGCCGCGTGGTATGTGTGGGCGTACCTGATTTACCTCATCGGCACGCGCGTCCTCCCCGGGCCCGAGACGAAGACCGACCCGGGCGAGCTACTCCGCGCCCTCGGCTTCGCGAGCGCTCCGGGCGTGATCCGCGTGCTCGGGATCGTGCCGTTTCTCCGCGACTTCGTCTTCTTCGTTTCGTCCGTGTGGATGCTCGCCACGATGGTCATCGCGGTCCGCCAGGCGCTCGATTACAAGAGCACGGCGCGCGCGGTCCTCGTGTGCGCGATCGGCTGGCTCGTCCAGCTCGTTCTCCTCTGGCTGTTGCAGGCGCTCTTGCGATAGAAACGGCGCGGCCGCGACTCGCCTCGAGCACGAACCTCGCGGGCGCCCTTTCGCAGCGTCGGAGCCGACCGAAGAAGAAACCGCGCGGATCGCCGGGCTAGCGGATCACAATCACTTTCCGGCTCGAAAGGTCCCGCCCTCCCCCATCAGTCCTCATGAAGTAGACGCCCGAAGGAACCTCTCTTCCCCTCTCGTCCGTACCATCCCACCCGACGACTGCCCCGCTGGGAATCACAAGCTCCCTCACGAGACGCCCGTCGAGCGAGTAGATTCGAAGCGCGGACGCAGGGCCGACCAAACGCCGCGCGGCGAGGCGAAGAGGTCCATGGGTCGGGTGGAAGGGCAAAGGACCGACGACGATTCCAGGACCGGATTCGACGCGCCCGACGACGTCGACGACACCCGTTTCGATTTCCAAGTCGTAGTCGAAATCGACCCAGATCGGGCTCGACCAGGCAACGCCTTGTCCCCCCTCTTCCACGCGCAGGTATAGTAAGCGGTCGTCCCCGCGACGACCGGATCCATGTCGACGAAGGACGCGCTGTCGCTCATCGATCCGACCGGCATCGACACATACCAATCCGGATTGCCGTTCTTGAGGACTTGGACTCGCAACAACGGCCTTGTCCCGACGACCCGGTAGGAAATCGTCGGGGGTTCTTCCGCCACGTGTTCTTCCCCCATCAGATGGTCGTCGATCCGAAAATCGAGGAAGATCTTACGCGAATAAGAAGTCCCGTAGCACCGGCGCGCTCGGAGCGCCTCGAAGATCGCTTCGCGCGTTCCGTTCTCCGCGAGGACCGCGGTGAAGCCGTTCCCGGGGTTGTGGTCCGCCGCCGACACGATGCCGAGGCGAAGACCCTTGCCCCAGGCCGACTGGACCCATCCGGTGTCCGGCTGAACGACTGGAGGCCGATGCTCGAGCGGACACCCCGGATACTCAGAGGAACCTCGGGTCGTCTGAAAGATCTCCACCAGCCGAAGCACGTTCGGGAGGCCGCCTCCCGGGGGGATCAGCTCGTCATAGATCGTGAACCCCGTTCCGATCTTCTCCACCGGGTGATGCGGAATCACCAAGACGTCCTTGTTGCCGAAGTTCGCATAGAAGTCGAGCCAGCGGAAAGGGGTCGTGACAAGGGCATCCCGACTGCTCCATTCGTCCGAACTCAAGTAGAGCGCGTTCTGATCGCCGCGCCCGCCCCACGTGCCGGTGCGCCCGGCTTTCTCAAATCCCGGAAACGTGACGAACTGGCCCGGAATGTGACGGAGATCGATCCACTTGGCGACGAGATTCCAGACGAGCGGCGACCACCACTCCACGTGATCCGCCGGCGCGTACCAGTCGTAGCCCACGCGCTCGTACGCCGCCGAGAACGTCTCCTCGAACGGATAGTCCCAGATCCCGTCATAGGAAAAGTCGCACGTGTGTCGATGGTTCTCGCCGAAATAGACGCCGTAGGTTCCTTCCGAGGTTTGAATCTCGAAGCGAGGCACCGTCCGCGCTTCGCCGGGATTCCACGAGGACGGCCACTGATGCCCGGTGACCGAGAGGGATTGTCCTCCGCCGAACCCGACGAGGAACGTGTCGACCCGAACATCGGAATCGGGACCCAGAATGTTCTCCGTGTCCCGAATCGGTTGGACGTCGCGACGGTCCTTCGTCCAGGCGAGCCAGAGAGTTCCCTCCCCGTCAAGCGCGGCCGCAGGAGCATTCCAGAAGTGCGCGCCCCGAGAGAGAAACACGCGCGGAACATCCGACCAGTGAGTCCCCTCGTAGTACACGCCGAAGATTCCCCAGTACTGATTTCGGTATCCGTTCTCCATGAAATAGCCGTTCATCTTCGAGAAGACCCACAACCGGCCTCGACCGTCGATCAGAAGATGCGGGCGGTAGCCGTACACGCGAATCGGATTCGACGGAACGTAGTAGCCGACCTCCTCCATCGAGGGGCGGGGGACCCGTCCCGACCCGGAAGGGGTGCCATGCGGAACGGCGAGGGAAGCCCCGTCCCAGCGAAGCAAGCGAACCGAGCCGAGATCCGAGGGCTCCGGATCGCTCGATTCGAACTTCCGCCACTCGCGATTGATCCGGTAGTACGCGACCCAGAGGTTCCCCGACGGATCGACGCCGATCGATGGGTAGCGAGACCATGTCATCTGGGAATTCGTCGCGCGGACCGACGGACCGAGGATCCCGGACAACAGCGAACGAAGGCAAATCTCCATGTGTCGATTCCGTATCGATTCCCAGGCGATCCACACCGTTCCGTTCGGAGCGACCGCGACGTCCGGCTCGCCGTCGTTCGCGGGGCTGTCCGCGATCAGATGCTCCTCGGCGACCGTGTCCGCGTCGACACGAGCCAAGAAGACGTCGTATGAGCTCCCGGTCCAACGCTGCCATGCGAGCCAGAACCCCCCCGCCGCGCCGGCGGAACGGACGGCCGGAGCGAAGTCGGCCTCCGGGCTCGGCACGGGGGTGGTCTCGTCGGACCAGCCGTTCGCGAACCTCCGGATCTTAATCTCCGAGTTCGTGCCCTGCAGCTCGACCCAGGAAACGAGAATCCCCTCCGCGTCGGCGGCGATTTGGGGATCGAGATACCGGCCCCTCCCTTCCGAGACCTGCGCGGTGTCCCACCCGGAACCGGTCCACCGCGCCGCGTGGATCGCATCTCCGTTCCCCGACGTGCTCGTGTCCGCGAAGGACGAAACCCAAACAACCCAGGGAGCCCCCGAAGAATCGATCGCGATCGCCGGTTCGTAGTCGTCCCTCACGGGGAACGGAAGAGAAGGAAGAGCGGAAACGGAAGAAACGACTAGAAACAGCGAGAAGAAGGCTGTGGCGGTCGGAAGGCGGAACGGTCGCGCGTAGACGGGAGGCAAGAGGCGGACGGAATGCATGCGAACCCCCGGACACGGGGGATTCCGTTCATGGACGGAGTGTTTGCCCGCGCCCCGTTTGGTTTGTTGGAAGTTCTATCACGAGGCGGTCAAGGGTTCAAGCGCCTCCTTCGAGCGCTCGAAACGCGGGCCCTCTGGACACGGCCGGGTGGAAGCGCTAGTCTGGTGGCTCGCGGGATGAGGCGATCTGCGGCCGCACGGCGGGGAGCCCTGCGGGAGTGAGCGCCGGCCGTGGAGCCCCCTGCCTCGCGTCGTGGGGCGAGGTCCCCGTCCGAACGCACCCTGCAGGAGCGGGAACATGAATCGAACGAATCAGCCTCTGCGCCGTCGTTCCCTTGTCGCGGTTCTCGTTCTTCTTTTCCTCGGGTTCTCGCCTTCCCCAGGTTCGCCCCCCGTCTGGACTCGCGGCGCGGTCGCGTCGGATCACGAGGTCGCTTCGCGCGCCGGTCTCGAGATGCTCCGGAAGGGAGGGAACGCGGTCGATGCGGCGGTTGCGACCGCGTTCGCTCTCTCGGTGGTGCGGCCGTACGCGAGCGGGATCGGAGGCGGGGGGTTTCTGGTCGTCTACCTCGCAAATGAGAACGGCGGCCGGTCGGTCGCGATCGACTACCGCGAGCGCGCCCCGCGGGCGATCACCCCGGACTTCTACGAGCGTCTCGAGGACACGCTCGCCTGCCGTTTCGGCGGCGCGTCGATCGGTATCCCGGGCGCGACGGCCGGGCTCCTCCACGCGCTCGAGCGCTACGGAACCCTCGACCGCGCGACCGTGCTCGCCCCCGCGATCCGCGCCGCCGAGGAGGGTTTCCTCGCCGATGCGCACTACGTTCTCTCCGCACGCGAGATGATCCCGGTGCTCGAGGCGCTCCCCTCGCTCCGCGCGAGCAACTCCTTTCTATGGGAACGTTTCTTCCGCGAAGGAACGGTCGCCAAGGGGGACACGATCCGCCTTCCCGAGCAGGGGGCGGCGCTTCGTCTCATCGCCGAGCGGGGCGCGGACGCCTTCTACGGCGGGCCGATCGGAGAGGCGCTCGTCCGCGCGGCAGGCGCCTCCGGAGGGGTTCTCGAACTCGAGGATCTCCAGAGCTTCCCCGTCGCGGAACGAACGCCCCTCGAGGGGGAGTTCCGAGGGAAGCGGATCCTCGGGATGCCGCCTCCATCAAGCGGGGGGATCGCGCTTCTTCAGATTCTCGGGATCTTCGACCGGAAGACCGCGGGCGAGGAACCGCCAGCGTGGAACGGCCCGGAGTACGTTCATCTTCTCGCCGAGGCGATGAAGCACGCCTTCGCCGATCGGGCGGAGTGGCCGGGCGATCCGGCGTTCGTCGAGGTCCCGGTCGAGCGGCTCCTCTCCGGCGCGTATCTCGACGAACGCGCCGCCTCCGTGCGGAGGACGAAGACGAGGGGTCCGGATGCGTACGGCACGCGCGCGCCCGGTCCGGACGATCGGGGGACGAGCCATTTCGGCGCCGTCGATCGTTTCGGGAACGCCGTCGGCGGCACCGAGTCGATCAACTACTCGTTCGGCTCGCTCGTTGCGGTCCCCGAATACGGTTTCGTTCTCAACAACACGATGGACGATTTCCTCACGCGGCGCGGGACCGAGAACCTCTTCGGGCTCCGGCAGTCGGAGCGGAACCTCCCCGCGCCGGGAAAGATTCCTCTCTCAAGCATGTCGCCGACGATCGTCCTCGACAAAGACGGGGTCTTCGCGGTAGCCGGCGGATCGGGCGGCCCGCGCATCATCAGCGCGACCGCGGAGGTGCTTCTCGCCGCGATCCTCTTCGATCAAGACGCGGAGGCCGCGGTCGCCGCGCCCCGCTTCCATCACCAATGGATGCCGAACAAGCTCCTTCTCGAGCCCAGCTTCGGGCCGCTCATCGAGGGCGTCCTTCTTCGGATGGAGCACGAGGTCGAGCGAACCGAGACGATCGCCGCCGTCCCGTTCATTCGAAGGGTTCGCGGGGGCTATCAAGCCTCCTCCGATCCGCGCAAGGGAGGCGCCCCGGCGGGATACTAGCCGACGCCAAGTCCCGCCCATTCCCGTTGACTCCCGTGCGTCCGAATTGCCATAATCAGACGCACATCCGATCCACAACAACCATCAAGGCGGTGAGCTCATGGGGGG
>Ga0194127_10000786_pt1 | contig 49477 bp, 40 predicted proteins | sample TA2KigC100mmetaG_FD_148624 | JGI IMG/M metagenome (GOLD analysis project Ga0194127, IMG submission 148624) | Freshwater microbial communities from Lake Tanganyika, Tanzania - TA2015036 Kigoma Deep Cast 100m | ecosystem: Environmental > Aquatic > Freshwater > Lake | place: Tanzania: Lake...
CGATTTTTAGGATCAGGTCCTAGAGCTGGTTATGGTGAACTCATTCTTCCTGAAAATGAACCTGGATCATCCATTATGCCAGGAAAAGTTAATCCTACTCAATGTGAGGCTGTTACAATGGTTTGTGCCAGAGTAATGGGAAATCACTTTACAACAACTGTTGCTGCATCCCAGGGTCATTTTGAACTAAATGTTTTTAAACCTCTACTGAGTTTGAATATTATTCAAAATCTTGAATTATTGTCTGACTCTATAGATTGTTTCGTAAAATATTGTTTAATTGGGTTGAAGGCGAATACAAAAAGAATTAGCGAATTACTCAATAGTTCCCTAATGCTTGTGACAGCTTTAGCTCCTAAAATTGGATATGATAATGCGGCAATGATTGCAAAAAAAGCTCACAAAAATGGAACTTCTTTAAAAGAAGAAGCTTTAAAAAGTGGACTGATTAATGCTGAAGAATACCGAAGATTAATTAATCCAATGAAAATGACTAGGCCTGACTAAAATAAAAAACTATAAATTCTAGGATCAAAAGCATTAGTTATATTTTTATTAAGCCTGAGATTCAGTTCTTCTTGAAATGAGTTTATCTCGCTTCTTGAAAATTTTTTAGTTCTATTTGTTGAGATATTATTTACAAATACTTTTGCTCTTTTAACATTCAAATCTCCATTTAAATTACCAATAAAATTATCATTAGATAATAAAGCTATTTTTTCTCTTGGGCCATTTGTATCTCTATAAAAATTTTTTAGATTTTGTATTTCAATTTGACTATTAAAAAAAAATATTGTTTCCCTATTTTGAGTAACAAAGCGACCGTTTAAAGATAATTTATCATTATTTTTTGAAGTTAAATCTAACTGCCTTATAACAACATCTCCTGACTCAAATACAATCTCGGTATTTGCATTATTAAACATTCCATGACCAGTTACCATGTTTTTAAAATTTAATTTAAAAACTCCAAAAAAATTTTCAGGAGAAGAAAATAATTCAGATTTTAAAATGTCTGAAAATAAATTTTTATTAGATAATTTTTTAAAATTAGTATCTTGAAAACTAAAGTCCGCTTCAAGAAATAATTTTGGAGTTAACATTATTTTTGAATGTCCTGTACCTTTAAATAAATATGAATTTATAACTATTTTATCAACAATTGCTTCATTACTAGTCACGTTAAAGTTAAACTGTAAATTAATATTATTTAAACCAATCGTGCTATTTTCATTGCCTACTTTTAATTTACCAAATCCCGTAAAATTATTTTTTTTTAAATCAATACTTTCTAAATCAAAATCAACATTAAATTTTACTGGTTTGATTTTAATTTTTAAATTTCCCACATTTTGTTTTTTTTTTATATCTCCCTTAAAATCTATATTGATAGGTAATCCAAATATTTGAGAATTTAACTTAATCTCATCTACTAAATTGTTCTTAAAAAAAATATTTCCTTTTACATCAGTAAATTCAACATAATCATTTTTTGCAAAATATTTTAAATCTATGTTATGAAATTCAATTTTTTTTATACCCTCTAACTTTTGATAATTTTCAAATATATTTTGAAAAAAACCTGATTGCAATTCTATCAGCCCTTCATAAATTTCTAATTGATTAATATTAATTTTGCCAAAAATAAGATTAAAAATATTAATATTAACTTTAACTTTATAAATATTGCCTAAGTAAAATTCTTCTTTTTTTTTTACATCAAAAATATCAACAACATTCAGCTCTATATGTGGTCTTAAAAATGGATTGTAAGTTATTTTTTCATTAATTTTTATTTTCAAAAATAGTTTTTCTTCAAAGGCATTTTCAATATCTTTTTTGTATTTTTCAAAATTTATAAAAAATGGTGTTATAAAAACTATAAAAAAAATTACAAAAAATAAAATTGCAACTATTTTTACTGACTGATGATTAAAAAAATTATTAACTCGCTTAAGAATCATTTATTTTTTGTATTATCTTAAAAATTAATTCATAATACTTATAATTCTACAAAGAATAGGATGACTGAAGACTACTTAACTGGGCTAAATAATCCACAAAAAGATGCTGTTTTAGCTGATAAAGGACCCATTCTAATTCTTGCAGGTGCTGGATCTGGAAAAACTAAAGTTTTAACTACCAGATTAATTCATTTAATAAAAAATAATAAATGCCTTGCTAGTCAAGTTCTTTGCGTTACTTTTACGAACAAAGCCGCAAATGAGATGAAAGAAAGAGTAATGCGACTTCTGGTAGAAAAAAAAGATAACCTACCATGGCTAGGCACATTTCATTCACTAAGTAATAAAATTTTAAGGAGACATCCAGAGGCTGCAGGTCTTAAACCAAATTTTACAATTTTAGATACTTTGGATCAATTAAAAATTATTAAAAATGTTCTTGAAGCAGAAAAAATTGATATAAAAAAATTTCCTCCAAAGCTAATTGCAAGTCTAATAGATAAATGGAAAAATAAAGCTCTAACTCCCGAAGATGTATTAAAAAAAAATGAAGATAGTAATTATGATATAACAAAAAAAATATATTCTATTTATCAAGAAAGATTAAAAACACTTAATTGCGTTGACTTTGGAGATCTTATTTTACATTGCATAACAATATTTAAAAAAATTCCTGAAATTCTGGAAACATATCAAAATTCTTTTAAATATATACTCGTTGATGAATATCAAGATACTAATGAAATTCAAAATATTTGGCTTAATTATTTTGCAAAAAAATATCAAAATATTTGTTGTGTAGGAGATGATGATCAGTCAATTTATTCTTGGCGAGGTGCTGAAATAAAAAATATTCTTAATTTTGAAAAAATATATAAAAATACAAAAACTATTCGATTAGAGCAAAATTACAGATCAACTCAAAATATTTTAGAGGCAGCGTCAAGTGTAATTTCAAATAACAAAAACAGGTTAGGAAAGAAATTATGGTCTGACAACAAATCTGGTGAATTGATATATGTGAATTGTTATAAAAATGGATTTGAAGAGGCTGTATCTATTTCTGATGAAATAGAAAAAAATATTTTAAAAAAAATAAATTTAAATAATATTTCAATACTTATACGTGCAGCTTATCAAACTAGAGAATTGGAAGATAGATTTGTTAAAATTAATATACCTTACAGAATTATTGGTGGATATAAATTTTATGATAGAGCAGAAATTAAAGATACAATCAGTTTTTTAAGGCTAATCAACTTTCATGGTGACGATCTAGCTTTTGAAAGAATAGTAAATGTTCCAAAAAAAGGAATTGGCGATAGTTCGTTAAAAGAATTAAGAAATATAGCTTTAGAGGATAAAATAAGTCTTTTTGAGGCGTGTGAGATTTATATTGAAAAAAATAAATCCTCTTCAAAAATTATAAACTCATTAACAATTTTCTTAAAAAATATCATAAATTGGAAAAAACTCTCTAAGCAACTCGATCATATTGACCTCACTAAACGTGTTTTGGATGAGTCTGGATATACACAAATGCTTATGAATGAAAAAACGCCAGAGGCAGACTCTAAACTAGAAAACTTAAAAGAATTATTAGTATCGATGAGAAATTTTTCAAATCTTAATGAATTTTTAGAAAATATTACACTGCAAACTTCAATCGATGAGGATTGGAAAGGAGAAAAAATTAATATAATGACTATGCACTCGGCTAAAGGCCTTGAGTTTGACGTTGTTTTCTTACCTGGATGGGAAGAGGGTCTTTTTCCTCATCAAAAATCTATTGATGAAAGCGGAAATGCAGGAATAGAGGAGGAAAGAAGACTAGCTTACGTGGCAATTACAAGGGCAAAGAAAAGACTATTTATTTCTTTTGCAAATAATAGAAAAATATTTGGCACTTCTAATGATGTTGATTGGTTTCCATCATTACCATCTCGTTTCATTGATGAACTACCACAAGAAGTTATCAAAATTAATAATAACACTAATTATAAATCTGATGATTTTGAATTTAATCAAGAAACTACAGAAAATTTTAATTTCAGAAGTCCTGGTTGGGAAAGGCTTATAAGTTCAAAAAAGAACATGTTAGTTAAAAAAAAAATTACTTATAATAATACAAAATTCTTAGTTGGCGAAAGTGTAAACCATGAAGAATATGGTGAGGGAAAAATAATTCATATTGATAGTAATAAATTAATTGTAAATTTTAAAAAGTTTGGAGAAAAAAAAATAATAGATAAATTTTTAAGAAAAAATAATGATAACTGATAAAATTAAACAGTTGTTCCCACTATATAGATGCAATGCATATATTATACCGCAAAATAATGAAAATTTTACAAGCCCAATTAATAACAAAAAAAATAGATTACAATATGTAACTAATTTTTCTGGCTCTGAAGGATTGGCTTTAATAACACAAAGAAGAAATTTTTTATTTGTAGACGGAAGATACGTACTTCAAGCTAAAAGAGAGGTTTTTAAAAGTTTTACTATTGTTGAAATTCCTAAATTAAATCTTCAAAAAATTCTTCAAAAGCAAAAAAATATAATTTTAGGTTTTGATCCTAGGTTATTTACTTCAGCCTTTTTTAAAGAATTTAAAAATAAAAAAAATATTATTCTCCAACCAATAGAAAATAACCTGGTAGATTTAATATGTAAAAAAAAAGAAGAAAAAAAAAATTCTTACTTTTCTATTCTAGAAGAAAAATATTCAGGAAACCCAATTAACAATAAATTAAATACAATTAAAAAAATTTTATTTAATAATAAATCAATCTTAATATCTGATCCTAATTTAATTGCTTGGTGTTTAAATATAAGAGATAAAAGTCAAAACTACAATCCTACAGTATTTGGAAAACTTTTTTTTTTAAAAAATAAAACTTTTTTTTTTACTGACAAATCTAAAATTAATACTAAGCTTGAAGAATACTTTAAAAATATTTTAATTATTGAAGAGATACATAAATTTGAAAGTTTTTTATCTAAAATAAAAAAACAAAAAATAATTATAGACCCTTTATCATGTAGTTACTACGATGAACAAATATTGAAAAAAAATAACTTAATACAAAAAGATTCATTGAGTCTTTACAAGTTAAAATCAATAAAAAATTCTACAGAAATTAGTAACATCAAAATAGCAAATTTATTTGATGGTATAGCTTTTACAAAATTCCTTATCTGGTTGAAATGCAATATTGCAAAAGAAAAAATTACTGAAATTTCTGCTCAAAAAAAATTAGAGTACTTTAAAAGATTAAATAAAAACTACATTACCAGTAGCTTTCCTACTATATCTGCATTCGGGGCTAACGGAGCAATAGTTCACTATAATGCTAATAAAAAAACTAATAAAATAGTAAATAAAAATAATTTTTATTTAATTGACTCAGGTAGTCAATATTTATTCGGAACGACAGATGCAACTAGAACAATTGGATTTAAAAATCTAACAAAAGAAAAAAAAATTAAATTCACATTAGTATTAAAAGCTCATTTACAAACATTTTTACACCGTTTTAAAAAAAATATTAGGGGATGTGATTTAGATAAAATAATTAGAAAAGATCTAATTTCAAAAAATATGAATTATACGCATGGTACAGGTCACGGCGTTGGATATTATTTAAATGTCCACGAAAAACCATATGCAATTTCACCATTTAACAAACTAGTATTAGATGCCAATGTAGTTTTGACTAATGAACCTGGATTTTATAAAAAAAATAAATTTGGAATTAGAATTGAAAATATGATGATTACCATTCAAAAAAATTCAAAAAAATATTTTGAGAATCTGACCCTGATTCCTTATGATAAAGATTGTATTTTAGATAATATACTAAGCCAAAATGAGAAAGATTTTATAAATTCTTACCACCAAAAAATTTATTTTAGTTTAAGACCTTTTATGAATAAAAGAGAAAAAAAAATGTTATTCAATATGTGTTCAAGTATCTAATATCAGTTCACTCCACTCTTTTTCATTTAAAACTGTAATACCCAACGACTTGGCAAGATCTATTTTTTTTTTAGTTGGATCATCACCCGCTACAACATAGTTTAGCTTCTTGGTGACTGAACTTAATATTTTTGCTCCCATTTGTTCAGCTTTAGATTTTGCCTCAGATCTACTCATTCCTAATAATGTTCCGGTAAATAAAATATTTTTTCCAGTAATTTTAGTTTGTATAAAATCTTCTTTATAGTTCTTAATATTTAAGACTTTACTTAGCTCAAAAATAATCTCTTGGTTTTTTTTATTTACAAAAAAATTTTTTATAGATAAAATTTGCGTTTCTCCTATTCCATCAAGTTGATTTAGCTGATCTAGTTCTAATTTAATTTTCTTTTCATCTAATAATTTTAAAAAATTGTTAATATTTAAAAAATATTTAGATAGAATTTTTGCATTTTCTTGACCAATATGTCTTATACCAAGACTATAAATAAACTTTGATAAAGTTATGTTTTTGCTTGTTTCGATCGCTTTTTTTAGATTCTTAACAGATAAACTTCCCCAGCCATCAAGTTTCATAACTTTTTCGAAATCAAGTGAAAAAATATCTTGCGGAAATTTTAGTAATTTTATTTCCCAAAATTTATCAACAATCTTAGTTCCGAATCCATCAATGTTTAAAGCTTCTTTTGAAACAAAATGTTTTAATTTTTCTTTTGCAATATAAGGACATGAAAACCCTTTATCTGGACACCTTCTAACTGCATCGTATTTATTTAAATTTTTATTAAACTCTTTTATTGTTGGAAATCCACAAGGACATACATCGGGAAAAATAAATTTTTTAGATAATTTAGGTCTCTTTTCTATAATCACATTTACTATCTGAGGTATTACATCCCCAGCTCTTTGAATTACAACCGTATCTCCTACTCTTGCATCTTTCCTTAAAATTTCATCCTCGTTGTGTAATGTTGCGTTAGAAACTAGTACTCCGCCAACATTTACGGGATCTAATTTTGCAACAGGGGTTAATGCTCCTGTTCTTCCAATTTGTATTTCAATTGAATTAATCTTTGTTATTGCTTTTTCTGCAGAAAATTTATGGGCAATTGACCAACGCGGCGAAGTCGAGGAAAATCCTAATCTTTGTTGTAGTTTAAGACTGTTAATTTTATATACAATTCCATCAATATCATAATCAATGGATGATCGTAAGACTTCGATGTTTTGATAATTTTTTATAATTTCATCTATTCCATTCAAGATCTTTGTAAGTGGATTGATTTTAAATCCAGAACTTTTACAAAAATTTAAAAAATCATAATGTGTGTTAAACTTCCCTTTATCTACAAATCCTAAACTATGAGCAAAAAATTTAAGTGGAATTTTTTTTGTATTTCTTGAATCTTTTTGTCTTAATGACCCAGCGGCTGCATTTCGAGGATTAGCAAAGTCATCTTTAAGACTAAAAAAATCTTTTTTGGAAATATAAACTTCTCCACGAACTTCTATTCTGTCTAAATTTATAGACGTATTTAATGACTTTGGAATATCATCTAAGGTTAATAAATTTTCCGTTATATCTTCTCCGTACTCTCCGTCTCCCCTTGAGAGTCCCCTAAAAATCTTATTTTTTTCGTATATAAGAGAAGCTGAAACTCCATCAATTTTGGGTTCGGCTATAATTTCTATTTGTTCATTATTTTTAAAATTTAAAAAATTACAAATTTTTTTTATAAAACCTTCAACATCTTCACGGGAAAATGCGTTGTCTAGTGAAAGCATTGGAGTAAAATGTCTTACTTTTGAAAATTTTGTTGATGGTTTAAATCCAACTAATTGTGTAGGAGAGTTTTTTTTTACTAATTGAGGATTTTGATTTTCAAAATCTATAATGCTTTTTTTTAAACTATCATATTCAGCATCATTTATGAGAGGTTTATTTTTATCGTAATAGGCTTTATTTAATTTTTTTAAAAGTAAAATTTTTTCTTTATATTGTTTTTCTGTAATTAAACTCATTAATCATTAATTAAATACTTTCTTAAAGCTTTCTAATAAAGTTCTATTTTTTTTTACAGTATTAAAATCTTTATCACCCACTAGTGAATAACTTTTTTTATACCAATCGCTTCTATTATAATTATGACCTAATATTGAAGCAGTTTTTTTTGCTTCCTCATTAAGGCCGAGCTTATAATAAATTTCAACCATCCTATGTAATGCTTCCTCTACATAAATAGTGGTTTGGTATTTTTCAACTACGGTTTGAAGCCTACTCAGTGCAGCTGTCCACTTTTCTTTATTCATATAATACCTAGCAATATACATTTCTTTTCCTGCCAAATTATCGTTTAATAAATCCATTTTATATTTAGCATCATCTGCATAGTCTGTTTTTGGATACGTACTCATTAAATAATTAAATTGTTTAATAGCTCGATGTGTTTTTTCCTGATCTTTCGATACATCACTTATCTCTTCAAAAAAACATACTCCCTTTAAATATTCTGCATAAACTCTATCTTGATTTCCAGGATAAAACTTAATGTATCTATCTAAAGTCATAATGGAGTCAGTGCACCTGTTTCCTAAATAATAGACGTAGGAAATCATTAAGGTTGCTTTAGGAGCCCATTCTGTAAAAGAATAATCCTTTTCTACAAGCTTGAATTTTTCAATAGCACCTTCTGCATTACCTCTATTTAAGTCATCCATGGCAAAACTATAAAGTTTAGGTAAACTTATTTTTTCTTTAGGTGGAGTAATGGTTGTTTTCTTATCAGATGAGCATGAGGATAAAAAATTTATTAAAATAAAAAAAATAAAAAATATTTTTAAAAATTTCATAAAATAAGTGTGTAAATACTTAAAAATATAATTACACAAAAAACTACAAATTAACTACTAATTGATTTTTTGAAGTATCAGTTTTCGACCGAGGTAAGATGCTATTTTTAGTGTTTAAAAAACTCCAGGCTTTTTTTTGACTCAACAAATTAGATACCAACTTATGAGTTAACTCATGACCACCTTGATAGCAGGTAATTTTGCCAATTATAGGAAAGCCACATAAATATAAATCACCAAGACAATCTAAAATTTTGTGTCTTACAAATTCATCTTTATATCTAAGCCCTTCTTGGTTTAAAACTTTATCGTTGGAGACTACTATAGCATTGTCTAATGAACCTCCTCTTGCAAGTCCCATTTTAAAAATTTTCTCTAAATCTTTTTGAAGACAAAATGTTCTGGAATCGTAAATTTCGTTAAAACCTTTTTGGTCTAAAATTATTTTTTTAGACTGTTTTTTTATAAAGTTATCATGAAAATCTATTGTATAATTTATTTCTAAGTTTTTTTTACTAGTTGGTTCGGCTACAATAAATTTTGAACCATCTTTAACAGTGATTGTCTTTTCTATATTTAAATATTTTTTTGTTGCTGACTGAACTTCAAAACCTGTTTGTGCTATAGCCTCCGAAAATTCTTTTGAACTACCATCCAAAATAGGTATTTCGTCTCCTTGTACTTCTACAAGTAAATTATCAATTTCATATCCAGCAATAGCTGCCATCAAATGTTCGATTGTAGAAATTGATATTTCGTTGTTTCCTATAGTAGTACATAATTTTGCTTGCTTTACAGACGAGATGTTTGCCGGAATTTTATTTTTACTTTTTACATCTACTTTTGAAAAAACTATTCCATGGTTAGCTGGGGCGGAAATAAGCTTAATAGATGAGATAGTGCCGCTATGTAGTGTTACACCTTTAAATGAAATTTTAGATTTGATAGTTTTTTGATGCATCAAAGCATCTCATTACTAATTTAGAAAAATTTTAAATCTAATCACCTTTTGTTACGTTTGCTATCTTGAAAAAAATTTAAAAAATTTGCTAAGTATGCCATCATTATTCTGTAAACTAGCTATTACTTCGTTAGACGGTCTTTCAAAATGACTTTTTAATAAACCATAACTAATTAAATACTCACTTGATAATCCATCTAAAAATTTAGGGTCATTTTGTAAAATAGTTGACAACTTAAAAACATTTTCTCCAAAGTATTTTTTAAAAATAATCTCTAGTCCTTTTAGGCCTGAGCCTCCACCAGCTAAATATATTTTGCTGTTTAGTAAATTTGGTTTTAAATGTTGAGCTAACCTATAAATTAATTTCATAATCTCTAAAATTCTTGAAAATAAAATTTCATTTACTAATTCTTTAGATATTTTTCTTGTAACACCATCTTTAAAAAACTTACTATCTATAAATTGATGTGGCTGTTGTTTTTTTTTTTCTAATTCAATAACATGATTTATTTTAATCTTTTCAGCCAAATCATAATCTATTTTTAGAACTTTTGATAAATCACTTGTTAAATGATTTGAGCCAATAGGTATGGATGAATAAGCAATTAAAGAACTATTTTGAAGAATAGTTAAAGTTGTCTTATTTTTTCCAATGTCGATAATAATTATATTTTCATCAGAATTTTTTTTTAAAAAACACGATAACAAAGCAACACTGGGTGCGATAAATTTTACTTCTTTAAAATTATCTTTTTTTAAATCTATAAACTCATCAATACTATTATTATTAGCTAAAATTCCGGTAACTTGAATATAAGATGAGTCAGAATGAGAAATATTACTTTGAATTTTTGAACTTTTTTTATCTAATATACAATAAAACAAATGTAATAAATTTTTCTCTAAATTAAATTTTTGTATCTCATTAAAACTTTTTTGAACTAAATCCTGTAATATTTTTTTTTGATTTATTTGATTTTTTGTAAATGTCTGTATTAATGAAAAATTACATACAAATACTGATTTATTCTCTATACTAAATAAAAATTTATCAATTTTTTCATTTATAAAACTTTCTATATTTGATGCTACTTTGTTAAGACTGCTCGATGCTTCTAAAAAATTGATAATAGATCCATTATTAAAGCCCGCAGAATCTATAATTGATTTTGCAACTATTTCAAAAGAGTCTTCTTTTCTTTTTGCAACCAAACACCTTATCTTTGATGATCCAAAATCTATAGCAGCTACTTTATCTGACATAAATTTTGTTTTTAATTCTTAAATCAATATTAGTTAATTTTTCATTTTTTGTTTCAGCAAAAATTTTATTAATATTTTTAACTTGAGTATTAAAGTCATAATTTCCTAACATTATTTTTTGATTATTTTTTAAATACAGATCCCATCTATCTGTTAATAAATATTCAAAAATACTAATGTTTTTAATATCAAAATTATTTACTTCCAGAATTTCGTAAAGATTTTTTAGATCCGTTATACTAAAATCTCCTTTTGCAATAGGAAGTTTAGTTATTTCAGTATTTTCAAATTTTTCTAAAATTTTAAAAGTATTTGAAATTAGAATATTCTTATTATTTTTTTTCCAAAGAATTAATGGACTGTGTTCTTTAACTTTAATTATGATCTTATTTGGATATTTTTTAGATATAACAATATCTTCTATCCACTCGTGCTTTTCTAATAAAAGCAAAACCTTATTTTCATCAATATTTAAAATATTAGTATTTTTTAAATAATTAATATCATTATTAAATTTTTGAATATTGGTCTTGTTTAATCCTTGAACATCAATGGTATGAATTGAAAAAAAACCTAAAGATTGAATGGGTAAAATTGGATTAAAAGTGCTTAAAATTATAAATAAAAAAAATATTATAATTATTTTTTTTTTCATCTATCAGTTGATGCATCATTAATTATCCATTGGACTAATTGCTTAAAATTTATTCCATGAAAATTAGCTATTTCTGGAACCAGAGACAACTTTGTCATGCCTGGTTGAGTATTTACTTCTAAAATAAAAAATTTTTCATCCATTTGACTGTTGTACCTAAAATCGCTTCGAGTGACTCCTCTGCAACCTAAAGACTTATGCGCTCTTAAAGCCAACTTAAGCAATAGTTCATAATCGGTAGACTTAATATCTACGGGTATAATATGTTTAGTTCCAGCGGTGTCTGAGTACTTTGCTTCATAATCATAAAATTCTCGTTTAGGAACTATTTCAATAGCTCCTATTGCTTTATCTCCCATTACGGCAACCTGAATTTCTCTTCCTGAAATAAACTCCTCTAATATTAAAAAATTATATTTTACTAATAATTCATCTACAATTTTTTCATTAGAATTATTTTTTTCTTTTAAAATATAAACTCCAACACTTGATCCTTCATTATGCGGCTTAATTACTTTTGGATATGGAATTTTTGAAACTTTATAATCATTTATACTTTTAATAATTTCATGTTTTGGAGTATGAATCTTCTCATTAATAAATATCTTTTTTGAAAGTAATTTATCCATAGCAAATGCAGATGCTAAAATGCCCGAATGTGTATAAGGTATGCGAAGGTACTCTAATATAGTTTGGGCAGTTCCATCTTCTCCAAACCTTCCATGCAATGCATTAAATATTACATCAGGATTTTGTAATGAAACATTCTCTAATTTTTGCTCTTTTGGATCAAACAAAGAAACATTATATCCTAGCTCTTGTAAAGCTTTTGAGCATGCATTCCCACTATCTAGGCTTACCTCACGCTCAGCTGAGGTTCCTCCTAAAAGAACTGTAATTTTTTTTTTTTCAGTCACTGCCCGATCATTTCAAGTTCTAACTCTAATTTGATACCTGATTTATAAAAAACTTGTTGTTTAATTTTTTCAATTAAAGCCTCAGCATCTTTTGCAGTTGCATTTCCAAGATTTTCTAAAAAGTTTATATGCAATGGTGATAATCTTATATTTCCAACTTTAAAACCCTCGCAGCCACAATCCTTAATAATCTCCCAAGCCTTCTTAGATTTATTTTTTGGATTTTTAAATGTACTTCCTCCAGTTTTGATTTTTTGAGGTTGGTCTATTTTTTTTTTTTCAAGCATAATTTGAGTTTTCTTTAAAATACTTTCTTTATCAGATTTTTCTGACTTAAAATTTATTTCAAGAATTATTGAATTTAAATTTTTGAAAATACTTGATCGATAGTCAAAATTAATTTGCTTATTTTCCAGTGTTTTTTTTGATCCATCTTGGTTTAATATTGATACACTTGAAACTATTTTTGAAAAATCATTACCATAACATCCTGCATTCATAAAAACTCCACCAGCCACCGTGCCTGGAATACAATTTAAGAATTCCAATCCTCCAAGATTTTTTTCTAAAGCGAATCTTGCAACTGAAGATTTTAAGGCAGATCCCCCTGCAATAATTTTTAATCCATCATTTTTAATGTAATCAAAATTTTTACCTAGCTTTACAACAACGCCATCAAAACCATTGTCACTTATTAATAAATTTGAGCCAGATCCAATAACTTTTATTAAAATTTTATTTAAATTTTGTTTTAAAAACCTTACTAAATCATCAATATCTTCAGGTATAAAATAGTATTTAGCATTACCTCCAAGTCCTAACCAGCTTAGTTTGGATAGATTAAAATTTTCTCTTATTTGGCCTCGAATATTTTCTTTATTTATTATCAATTATATAATTTTGTGGTTCGTTTAACAATTTCCCTGATCCAAGAACTAATGCTTCCAGCACCCATACAAACTATGACTTGATCTTGATGAGCAGTTTTTAATATAAAATTTTCTAAATCATGAATGTTCATTATTTTTATAACATGAACAGATGATTGACTTGATATTATATTTGCTAAATTTGATTGATTAATATTTTTAATTGATTTTTCACTTGCTGCATAAATAGGACAAAGAACTACTAAATCAGACTTTTTAAAACATAACGAAAATTCTTTAAGTAAAGATTTAACTCTTGAATACCTATGCGGTTGAAAGACTGTAATAATTTTTTTATTTTCATATTTACTTTTTAAAGCATCCAAAACTGCCTTTATCTCTGTAGGATGATGAGCGTAATCATCATAAATAATACTATTTTTAAATTTTGTAAGCATAGTAAGTCTTCTTTGTACTCCTCTAAATTTTTTTAAAGAATTTTTTATAATATTTTTTGATATACCAAGACTTACTGCTACGGCAACTGCAACAGTTGCATTTTGTATATTGTGTCGACCAAGAAGATTTAGTTCGATATTTCTTAAATAAATTTTTTTTTCATTAATATTTAATATGACATCAAAAATATTATACTGGGATTTAGTTTTTTTTTGAAAACATCTAATTTTAGAGTTTGGATGAAATCCATAAGTAATAAAATTTTTATTTTTAATAAAAGGAATAATATCTCTTATGTTTTTATCATCCATACACAAAAATGATTTTCCAATTAATGGAGTTTTATTTATAAAATCTGCGAAATTTTTACTTATGTTCTTAAAACTTTTATAAAAATCTAAATGTTCTTTATCAATGTTACTTACTATTGAGTAAGTAATTGGAATCTTTAAAAAACTTCCGTCTGACTCATCTGCCTCAACAACTGCCCACTCACCCTTTCCTAATTTAGCATTAGTATTGATGGAATTTATTATTCCTCCATTAACTATCATTGGGTCAAATTTTGCCTTAGATAAAATTGAAGAAATTAGTGAGGTAATTGTTGTTTTTCCATGAGCTCCACTTATGACAATATTTTTTTTTAATTTAACTATCTCAGCTAACATTTCAACCCTTGGTACTATTGGAATTCCTAAATTTTTTGCCTCAAGTAATTCAGAATTATTTTTTTTTATTGCAGATGAAAACACCACAAGTTTGGATTTAAAAATATTTGAACTTTTGTGATTAAAAAAAATTTTTATTCCTAGTTTTTTTAATCTAAAAATATTTTTATTATCTTTAGTTTGATCACTACCCTGAACTTTAAAACCAATTTTCTGCATAATTTCGGCAATACCACTCATTCCAATACCACCTATACCAATGAAATGAATAACATCGCCTGATGATATTTTAAGACTCATCTAATTAATTCCTTAATAATTTCAGTAAATTTATCATGAGTATTAATGCTTGATAAACTTTTAAGATTATTTTTTTTTTCATCTAATAAAGATTTGTTCATAATAATATTTTTTAAATTATTATAAAACTCATCACTGTGGATTTCATTTTCATCAAACATCCAGCATGAATTGTTATCCTTAAAAAATTTTGCATTGTAAAATTGATGATTATCCAATGATTTTTTAAAAGGTACCGTAATGAAAGGTATTTTTAGATAAACTAACTCAGCCAAGGTTGATGAGCCCGCTCTTGTAATAACTAAATCAGTATTTATGAAAAATTTTTCTATATTTGGGGTGAATTCAACTAATGTTACATTAAGACCTCTATACTCTTCTTCTAATTTTTTGAAATATTCAATTTTTCCATACTGATGAATAACCTCTAGTTTAATATTTTCACTAAATAATTTTTTTATAATAATGGGTAAAATTGAATTAAAAATTAATGCTCCTTGACTTCCTCCTATGATTAGAATTTTAAAATTTTTTTTTAGTTCATTATGTTTTTGACTTTTATCTAAGTCTATTATTTTTCTTCTTACAAGCTGCCCTACATAGATTTGGTTAGGTACTAATTGTTCAATATTATAGCCAGTAAGAACTTTTGATGCTGAATTTAAAAAGAATTTACTGACTCTTCCTAAAATAGAATTTGTTTCATAAATAATAAATTTTTTCTTTAATATCCTTGCAGCAAGCAAGGTAGGGAACGATGCATATCCTCCAGATCCAATAATTAATTTTGTATTTGAAAATAAAATATAAAATAATGAAATAATAAAAGATTTTACAATTAAAAAAATTGCAAACAGTAAGCTTAAACCTTTTTTGCCTGTTGGTGTTGCTAAGTTATAAAATGAAATTTGAAAATTTGAATGATCACCTATAAATCTTTTTGCTCTTCTATCTGTAAAAATTTTAACATCATATTTTAAAGAGGATAAATATTCAGCAAGAGCTATCGAAGGAAATATATGGCCACCAGTTCCACCTGTGCAAATTAAAATTTTACTCATTGTCGATTTTTACTTGTCATTGATAAAACTAAACCAAACAAAATTGCAGATCCAATCATGGATGAGCCTCCATAAGAAATGAATGGATAAGTCATTCCTTTGTTAGGAAGTAATCGAAGTGTTACACCAATATTTATAATACACTGAGTATAATAAAGAGTAGCTAAGCCTAATACAGATAATTTTATAAAATTATTATTTTCATAAAATGACTTTGCATAAAGTCTTGCTAAAATTAAACTTGATATAATAAAAATTATCAAAATCGTAATAATACCAAACTCCTCCCCTATAACTGCTAAAACAAAATCAGTGTGAGCTTCAGGAACCTTATCTTTTATAATTCCCTCTCCTATCCCTCTTCCAAGAAAACCGCCTTGCTTAATTGCTTCAAGAGCTCTTTCTGCTTGTAGGTTATCCCCTTTTGTTGGATCAAAAAAAACATTAATCCTTTTAAAAATATAAAAAAATTTTTCTTTAAAAAAAAATAAACTTAACGCTAGAACAGATAAAATTAAAAAACCGATAAAAAATAATTTAAAAAAGGCTATTCCTGAAAAAAAAACGATAGAAATCCAGGAAATTGCGATTAAAAAACTTTGACCAACGTCTGGCTGGCTTAGTAATAAAAATATTGAAATTCCTAAAATTATTAAACTTAATATAATTCTTACATTCAAATTACCAATTTTTGGAAAACTCAGTATCATAGCAATTACTATTATTAAAAATGGTTTATAAAGTTCTATGGGCTGAAATCTTAAAATAAATAAATTTATCCAGCGTTTAGAACCTTTCACTTCTACTCCGATAAAAAGTACAAGAAATAATAAAATAATAGATAGTAAAAAAAAAACTATACTAAGTGTTTTTAAATTTTTTAAACTTAATGTTGATACAAAAAAAAGAATAGTCAAACTTAGTAAAGAAAAAGATAAAAACTTTAATACAAATACAAAATCATTTTTGTAAATTTTATCAGCAACTATTGACGAGGTAGAAGTAAAGGCAAAAAAAATACCTAAAAGTATTAATGATAGTATCAAAAAAAATAGAAACTTATCAATCTCTAACCACCATTTATGAATTGATAAAAATTTATATTTTTTTAATTGTTCCACTTATATTTTTCAATTAATAGTTTAAATTTATTTCCTCGCTCAACAAAATTTTTATACTGATCAAAAGAAGCGGCAGCAGGACTTAATAATATTGTTTGAAATCTTTTTTTTGTGTTATGAAAATCTCTGTGTATATCCTTAATTGCCTGTTTAAGGCTTTTTGATATTTTAAATGCAATTTTATTTTTTAAAAATTTTTTAAAAAAATTATAATGTTTACCAATAATGTATGCTTTTATAATTTTACTTTTAAATTTATTAACTAAAATCTTGTCATTTTTTTTTGGCAAACCTCCTACAATCCATCTAATATTATAAAAACTAGCAAGCGCTGCCTCACAAGAATTAAAATTGGTAGCCTTTGAGTCATTAATAATTAATACTTGTTTATTGCTCTTAACAATTTCTTGTCTGTGTTCTAAACCTTTAAATTTTTTAAGAACTTTAATAAGAGTTTTTTTTTTTATATCAAAGTTCTCACATATTTTTAAAAGATAAAAAATTAATCTTTTATTAAAATTTCCTTTTAAATTTTCATTATGTCTTAAAAAGCTATTAGAAACTTTTTTTTCATTTAAAAAAAAAATATTTTTTTTTAAATTTTTATCAAAATTAACAAAATTAAATCTATCAAAATAATAACCAAAACTATTTTGCGAAAGTCCTTTAAATACTTTAAATTTTATAAGAGCGTAATTTTTAAAACTAATGTGCCTTTCAAGATGGTCGGGAGTTATATTCAAAACTACAGCCGACCTGCAATAAATAGTAGATGCATAATCAAGTTGATATGATGATATTTCAATAACATAAAATATATCTTTTCCTGTTAAAGGAAGATCAAGTACGGGTTTTCCAAAATTGCCCCCTAAATACGCCCTCTTATTTGCAGTTTTTAATACATCAAAAACTAGCTTGCTTGCGGTAGACTTTCCGTTTGTTCCTGTGATTAATATTACATTTGAACTTTCAATAGTATTTATAAAAATATCTAAATCTGTAATTATTTTATGTTTATTTTGAATGAAATAATCTTTGTGTTGATGATTATAAATATTAACTCCGGGAGATAATAAAATAAAATCAAAATCTTTTTTAAAATAATTATTACATAAGTTGTACTTTTTTCTATATTTTTGTCTTAGTCTTAAATCATCATCCCAAAACTCTACTATCGCTTTATTTTTACTTAGTTGTTTTGCGGAAGAATTCCCGGTGAGTCCTATTCCAAAAACTAAAAATTTTTTATTTTCACACTGTTGTAAAGACAGCATTATCTAAGTTTAAGTGTTGTGAGACTTATAAGAGAAAATAAAATTGCAATAATCCAAAACCTTATGACAACAGTTGCTTCACTCCATCCTTTCTTTTCAAAATGATGATGCAAGGGAGCCATAGCAAAAACTCTTTTTCCGGTCATTTTGAATGAAAGAACTTGAATTATGACAGATAAAGCCTCAATAACAAAAAGACCACCAGCTATAGCAAGTACAATTTCGTGTTTAATAATTAATGCAACCACCGCAATAGTTGCCCCCAAAGATAAGGAGCCGGTATCACCCATAAACACTTTGGCTGGTGGAGAGTTGAACCATAAAAAACCTAGACAAGCTCCAATTATAGCTCCAACAAAAACCGTTATCTCACCAGTATCTTTTATATAATTAATAAAAAGATATTTTGAAAATACCACATTACCAACTAAGTAAGTTATAACTGCAAATGTAGCTGCAACTAACATTATTGGAACAACTGCAAGTCCATCTAAACCGTCTGTTAAGTTAACAGCATTGGAAGATCCAATAATAACAAGAGCTGCAAAAATAAAATAAAAAATACCTAAGTCAAAAAATAAGTTTTTAAAAAAAGGAAAATATATTTTTGAGAAGATTGATTGTTCTGTCACAAAACTGATACTATAAATTACTGCTAGAGCTAAAAAAGATTGAGTGAAAAATTTAAATTTTACACTAACACCGTTTGCGTTTCTTTTGGTAACTTTCAGGAAATCATCATAAAATCCTAAAGCAGCAAATACTATGAGGGTAAAAATTAAAATTTGAATATAATCATTTGTAATATCTGCCCATAAAAAAACTGAAACTAAAATACTTAATATTATTAATAAACCTCCCATAGTTGGGGTACCAGATTTTTTTTTATGAGTCTTGGGGCCATCACTTCTTATTGGCTGCCCTCCACTTTGCAACTTTTTAAGTTTATAAATAAAATTTGTTCCAAAAATTAGAATTATTAGTAATGATGTGATTACGCATAGACCAGTTCTAACAGTTATGTACTTAAAAACGTTTAAAATACTTAAATCTGAAACAAATAATTTAAACAAATAATAAAGCATTTTTTATATTTGCTTTAGAAAGTTAAATAATCCTATCCTATTAGATGATTTTATTAATAAAACATCCTCATTTTTTAGGTAATTTGAAATTTTATTTTTTATTTTATTAATATTTTGAACGTAAAAGGCTCTTTTTTTTTTTGTCAAAGATACAAAGGTAAATTTTGAAAATTTTCCAACACAAATTACAAAATCAATATCAGTTTTATTAATTAGTGTAGCAATATGCTGATGATAATACTTTGTTCTTTTTCCAAGCTCCAGCATATCACCAATTAAAATTATTTTTTTTTGATTTATATTATCTCTTTTCATATTGGAAAAATTAACAATTGCCTCTTTTAAAGATAAAGGATTAGAATTATAGCTATCATTAATTATTTTAATTCTCTTTCCAAAAAATTTTTTTCTTATTTCATTTCCTCTTCCCTCAGGTAAAGAGAATGAAAAAAAAACATTACTTAATTTTTTAAGTTTGTGATTTAATGCGTGATGAACAGCTAATGTTGCAAGAATGTTATAAATAAAAGATTTTGAAAAATTTTTACATTTAATTCTAATTTTTTTATTTTTTACTGAAATAATTATATTTTTTTTTATAGTATTAATTTTTTTTAAATGAATATCAGATTTTGAAAAACCAAATGTAATAACTTTTTTTTTATTAATTAATGCTTTTTTTTTTAAAAAATTAAAATATTTATCATCTCTATTAAGAATCATTACTCCATTTTGTACTACGCCTTCTATTATTTCTGACTTTGCTTTACAGATTCCAAATATATTTTGAAAATTTTGAAGATGTGCTGGTCCTATATTAGTAATAATTCCGATATGAGGTCGCACTAAACTGACCAAAGAAAGGATTTCTCCTGCTTTACTCATTCCAATTTCAAAAATGCCAAAATTTAAATTTTGTTTTAAATTAGTTAATGAAAATGGTACTCCGAAATGATTATTAAAAGATTTTTGTGAAGAGTATGTAGATCCATATTTTTTTAAAGTATGTGCAATTAAATTTTTTAGAGATGTTTTTCCACAACTTCCTGTAATTCCAATTATTTTTGCATTTGTTCTTTGCCTTGCATAAATTCCTAAATCTTGAAGCGCTTCTTGAGTATTTTTAACTCTAATAAATTGATTATCTTTAAATTTTTTTTGATGAACAACTGCAATTGAGTTTTTTTTATTTAAAACAGATCTTGCATAGTTATGACCATCGTTTTTTAATCCTTTAAGAGCAAAAAAAATTGAATTATTTTTTACATTTCTGCTATCAATTGCAATATTATTAAAATTAATTTTTTTTTTTAAGTTAGAGTTTAAAACTGAATTAATTTCAAAAGAAGAAAAGAGATTATTAGACATATCGCTGTAACAACAATTTAGAAATTTTATGATCTGAAAAAGGTATTGTTTTATTTTTAAAGACTTGAATATCTTCGTGCCCTTTTCCAGCTATTAGTAAAACACTATTAGCCTTTAGTTCTTTTATCCCTTTTTCTATAGCTTTTTTTCTATCGTAAATAATTTTAGCCTGTTTACATCCCTGTCTTATTTGACGAACAATTTTCCTTGGATCTTCGGATCTTGGGTTATCATTTGTTAAAAGTATTTTTTTAGCCAATGTATTTGCAATTTTTCCCATCTGAATTCTTTTTTTTTTATCCCTTTCGCCACCACAACCAAAAATTAGGGTAATAGGTAGGTTAAAATGTTTTTTTACAGATACTAAAGCATTTTTTAACGCATCGGGTGTATGTGCATAATCAATAATAACTGGAGAATTTTTTTTATAACCAATAACTTCCATTCTTCCCTTAGTTGATTTTATGAATTTTAATTTATGAATTATTTCATCCCATTTATTTGTAGATAGTCCAGAAAAAATAACTGAAAAAAATAAATTTTTAATTTGAAAATCGCCAATAAGGAATGTTGAGAATATATATATTTTATTTTTAAGATTTATTTTAATGATTTGTTTTCCATCTTTAACCTTTTTTGAAATCAATTTTATTGTATTTCCCTTTTTACCAAAAGAATAAACTTTAATTTTTTTTTTTTTACATATGCTTAAAATTTTCTGATATTGAGGTATATCAGTATCTAATATTGCATAAGAATTTTTTTTTAAAAGTGAATTAAATAAATAAAGCTTTGCATTTAAATAATTTTTTAAATTCCTATGATAATCTAAATGATCTTGAGTAAAATTTGTAAAAGCAGCTCCATTAAAATTAATATTGTTTAATCTTTTTTGATGTAACCCATGACTAGAAGCCTCTAAAATTATGTTATTTATTTTTTTCTTTTTTAAAAATTCTAACGTTTTATGAATTGTAATTGTATCAGGTGTTGTTAAAGATAATTTTTTAAAATTTCTTTTATAAAAACAACCTAAAGTACCAATTGTTGCAACAGGGATATTTAAATTTAAAAGTATTTGATAATAAAAGTTACAAACTGATGACTTTCCATTAGTTCCAGTAACTGCAAGAATATTTTTAGGTTTATTTGAATATTTACGTGCACAGTGTTCTGCAAGATATCCTCTCACATCTTTTACATTAATAAAATTATTTCCTTTAAATTTTTTTTCAGCAACTATTTGTCTTGCTCCCTTTTTAATAGCTTCATGTATATATTTTGAACCAAGTTGCTTCGTTCCTTCTATTGCAAAAAAAACTGAATTTTTTTTAACTTGTTTTGAGTTGATATAAAAATTATTTTTTAGATTAACGTTTAAAGCCTTATTTTGCATTTGCGGCAACTTGCACTTTATTTAGGGCTAAAATTGGTCCTAACTTTTTAACAAGTTTTCCAGATACAGGTACTGCATTCCAACCAGACTCTGTTCTGTAATGACCTAATTGTGGTGCAGATTTTGGTTCATCTAACATTACCAAAAGAACATACTCTGGTTTTTCTTCCGGGAAGGCTGATACAAAAACATTTATTTTATCTTTTCCATACTCCTTAGAATTTTTTGAAACCTTAAGAGCTGTTCCTGTTTTTCCAACAACATTATAGCCATCAATATTTGCTTTGGTTGCGGTACCTTCAATTACAACTTTTCTAAGCATTTTTACCATCTTTTGACTCGTTTCATTTGTAATTACCTGCTCTTTAGTAATTTTTTTACTAGAATTATTTTTTATGATTGTTGGATGTATCTTGTAACCTCCATTCACTAATGTTCCGTACGCTGCCGCTAGTTGTAGAGGGGTAGTACTTACTCCATGTCCAAATGAAGCTGTATAAAGCGTACACTTGTCCCACTTTGCTGAAAATGGATGACCTTTTTCTGGAAGCTGTATTGTAGATTTATTTAATAAACCTATGCTTTGGAGAAAAGTTTTGTAGTTTTCAATACCAACTAAATCAGCAATTTTTACTGCACCAATATTTGACGATTTAACTAAAATTTCAGTTGTAGTTAAATCTGATTTTAAATTTTTTTCATGCTCATTAATATCATGCCCACCACACATAATTTTTTTTTCTAAATCATAGAAAAGTGTATTTTCATCAATCTTTTTTAAATCTATTGCATTAGCAATAATAAAACTTTTAAATACAGAGCCTAGTTCATATAAACCTAGGGTAATTTTATTTAAATATTTTTCATCAGAAATATTTACTCTTTTATTCAAATCAAAGTCGGGTAATGAGTTGAGTGCTAAAACCTCACCATTATCAACCCGCATAAGGATTCCGGCTGCACCTTTTGCATTATAATCTTTGATGGCTTCTAAAAGCTCATTCCGCATAAGAGTTTGAAGATAAATATCAATGGTTATTTGAAATGAAGCTTCTGTATTTTTTTTTAGTAAAGACTCATTAAAATAATTCTCAATGCCAGATATGCCTATATTGTCATCATCAACTTGTCCCATGATATGACTAAATAAATTTCTTTGAGGATAGATTCTAACCTGACGTTTTTGAAACTCTAGAGATGGTTCACCTAAAAAAATAATTTTTTTAAATTCGTTTTCATCAATTTTCTTTTTAATAATTATTTTTTTTTTTGACTCAGATTCTTTTAATAAATTTACGATATCAACCTCTGGAATAATTTTCTTTACTTTTACAAGCAGTTCTTGGATTGTTTCTTTTTTACTTGTATTTAAAACTAAATCATAAACATCAATATTTTTTGCGATGACAATATTGTTTTTATCAACAATATCTTTTCTAATAATATAATCCTGTTTATTTAAGTTTTTTTCAAAATTGATTTCATCTGTTTGATAGATGGCCAGATAAACTAATCTAGAAAAAATCAAAAGAAATAGAATTAAGAAAAATGCAAATATTAATTCAATTCTTTTACTTGATGCAAAATATTGTTTAGTTAACTCAGAAGTTGAGTTGGTATTATTTGAATACACAATTTCTATTACGTCTTTTTCTGAACTATTTTTCATTTAAATATATAATTTTAGACTTATCTAACTGCAGATAATCCTTACTCAAATGTTGATCTGCTAACTTTTTAATTTTTTCTGGCGAGGAAAGATAACCATGTTCTAATTTCTCATGCTTTATCTTTTCAATTAATTCAATCTGCTCTTTGCTAAGCATCATTATTTCTTTTTCAAGATCTAAAGTTTTACTTTTAACTAACATTGTAAGTAAAGTTCCAAAAATAATTAAACAAAAAACTGTTATAATTTTAATTCGCATAAGCTAAATTTTCTAGATCAAAGTATTTTTTAAATACAGTAATCTCATTAAATAAATTGTTTGAAAAATTATGATGTTTGGTTGCAAACCTTAATTTTGCAGATCTGGAGCGAGAATTGTTTTTTACTTCACTGTCATCAGCTATAAAAAATTTTTTTTTATCAAGTTTTAAAATCTGTTGAGTATCATTAGAATTTTTAGGTATATATCTCGAGTTATTTTTATCTGTATTACTTAATAAATCAAAAATTTTTTTAACTAACCTGTCTTCAATAGAATGAAAGGTTACAACTATTATTTTTCCATCAATACTAAGTTTTTCAATAGCACTACTAAGTCCTTTAAATATTTCTGAAAATTCTTGATTTACAACCATCCTAATAGATTGAAATACTTTTGCGCAAATATCTTTTTGAAATTTTTTATTTTTATATATTTTTGCCCGCATTATTATTTTTGATAGATCTTCTGTGGTTTTAATTAATTCTTGCTCTCTCTTTTGAACTATTAATTTAGCAATAAGTTTTGCATCTTTGTCTTCACCAAATATTTGAAATAAATTTTTTAGATATTCTTCACTAAAATTATTTATTATTTTTTCAGCATTTAAATTATTTATTCCCATTTCCATACTTAATTTCCCATTCAATTTATATGAAAAACCTCTTTCAGGATTATCAATTTGAAAAGATGAGAGTCCTAAGTCAAAAATTACTGCAACTGGATTTTTATTTTTAAATGAACTTTTATCTAAAACTTCGGTAAGGTTACTAAACTTGCTATGTGAAAATTCAAATCTATCTTCATACTGACTTTTAATTTTTTGAGCTAAAGGTCTTACAGATATATCTCTGTCTAAGGCAAGAACTTGGGTATTTTTACTTTGCAATATTTTTTTTGAATATCCACCACCTCCAAATGTGCAATCTATATAAAGACCAGGTTTATATGGAGTGAGTATGTGATTTACTTTTTCTAACATCACTGGAATATGGTTATACTCCAGTGACATTAAAATTTATTTCAAACTAAATCTAATTTGTTTGTCTTCTTAAAAAAGCGGGTATTTCGAGATCCTCTTTTTCCGCATCAGTAAGGTCTTGGCCTAAATCTTTAAAAAATTCAGACGTAGTTTCTTTTTCAAAATTTAAACCTTTCAAGCTTTCATCATCAGAAAACAACTTTGGATGATTCACCTCTGATTTTTTAGCTACATCAGATATGACTTTGCTGTTATCTACCGTAACCGCATCAGCCTTCATCTCTGAAGATTTTTCCTCAGATATATTATGTAGTCCCTCAGTTTCTTGGATGTTTTCTTGATGAATTTGAGGTGAAGCTGCTGCTTGCTGATACATATCGTAGGCAACGGCTCCGTTCATTATTGGTCTCGCGACATTATTATAGCCTGGGCTTTGAATAGTCTCATGAGGTCTATAAACGTTGGTATAACCAAAGTTTCTATTATGTAAGTGCCTCATCATGCTAACTACTGGCTTATGGGCCGCAACCTGACCACCTAGCCCAGTTGCAACAATAGAAACTCTCATTCTACCTCCCATAGTCTCTTCAAAAGTTGATCCTACTAAAATTTCAGCTCCTGAATCTACTTCGGCTCTAATCTTGTTTGCGGCTTCATCAACTTCAAAAAGAGTGATGTCATTACCACCGGTAATATTAATAATTAAACCCTTCGCTCCTTTAAGAGAATAATCATCTATTAATGGATTATTCAAAGCAGCCTCGGCTGACATTACAGCTCTTTTTTCTCCTTCAGCTTCTCCTGTACCCATCATAGCTTTGCCCATTCCCTTCATGACTGTTTCAATATCTGCAAAGTCTAGATTAATTAAACCTGGCTTAACTATTAAGTCTGTAACAGATCTAACTCCTTGCATTAATACATTGTCAGCCATTTTGAAGGCTTGAGGAAAAGTTGTCTTTTCATTTGCTATTTTAAAAAGATTTTGGTTTGGAATAATAATACTTGTATCAACATATCTTTTTAATTCTTCAAGACCTTTTTCTGCTACTCTAAGTCTTCCAGGTCCTTCAAAGGTAAAAGGTTTTGTTACAACTGCAACAGTTAATACATTTAAATCTTTTGCAGCTCTTGCAATTACAGGTGCTGCACCAGTCCCTGTGCCACCACCCATTCCTGCAGTGATGAAAACCATATTTGCACCTTGAAGCAAATTAATAATTTCATTTAAAGACTCTTCAGTTGCCGCTTGTCCAATATCAGCTTTTGCTCCAGCGCCAAGTCCTCTTGTTAAATTAGTTCCAAGTTGTATTTTACATCCTGCTTTATTATGTTTTAAAGCTTGCGCGTCTGTATTTGCTGCAACAAACTCGACTCCGTCAACTCCCATTTCGATCATATTATTAAGAGCATTACCTCCTGCTCCTCCTACACCAAGAACTATTATTCTTGGTCTAAGTTCTCTTAACTCTGGCATGCTTATTTTGATGGTCATTTTTCCTCCCTTTCTTTGTTAGCTGATTGAGACCACTTTAGATCTGAACGTAGAGATTTTGCTTTTTTTCTAGCATCATCTCTAAATTTAAAAAATTTATTAGGTTCCCACATTTGAAATGTTTTTCCTTGGCCAACAAATACAACTCGATCTTTTATTCCAGAATGATCTAAAAGTTTTTCTGGAAGTATTATTCTCCCTTCTGGATCAAAATTTAATTGGAATGAGTCTGCTAAAACTGATGTTGCAAAAACATCTCTATTTTCTTCAAATGGATTTAAAGTATCAATTGTATCGCTTAATTTTTCAATTCTACTCTGAGGACAAAACTCAATTGCAGTCGTAGTAAAGGATGGATAGCAGACAACGCTATTATAGCCTAATGAGGATAAGTGAGATCTAAAACTAGCAGGCACTGATACCCTGCCTTTTGAGTCTAGTTTGTTTTCGTAAGTAGATAAAAACATTTTTTAAAACAAATTTATCTCCATAAAAATTATTGATATTTAATATTAAATTTATCATTTATGGGATATCATGGGTTATAATGGTATTAAGTTTTTAGTCAAATAAATACATAATCAATCATAAAAAATCTTGTTCTCTAAATGTTCTAAAACGACTATTGGATTTTTTTTAAAAGGATCTATTTGCTGAATTTACGAGAATTTGGATCCAATCTTTATGTGGTTTGTAAAATAGCTCATGTCCACCTCCAACTTCTAAAACAATTTCTTTTGATTTGGTTTGAACCATTTTATCTAATGCTACTTTACATGACCCTGAGACCGCATCCGATCTATCATAGACAGAGATTAAATAACCTTTTGATCTAGAAGCTTTAGAGTTTGAAAACTCTACAGTTCCCCTTTCAAATTGTGAGCCTGCAAGACCACATCCTGCAAAATTTATATAAACAATATCAGAGTTTTGAATAATACTTGATGAAATCATCGATATAAGTCCACCCTTTGAGTGACCTGCAATTGTTATATTTTTTGGGATAACCCCTGCAGATAGAAGCTTGTTAACTTGCGACGCAACTTTATCGGCATACTCATTAGGATTTACAAAATTTCTAGTCTCTCCAATAACTACGAAACCTTTGCTAAATAACTCGCTCAAAATATCATTGTATCTATAATCTTGCGATCTTCTTCCTCCCTGCTCCAATGCAGCTCCATGCATATAAAAAATATATTTTGCGTTTTTATCTATATTTTCCTCTACTTGTTGGAGTATTTTTGAGAAAGAATTTGTAGATATTAAAACTTTAAAAAAAAATATTAATAGAAATACTTTAAAAATTTTCTGCACTTTAAAATTTTTTGCCAGTTAATCTGTAAGCTGGGTTCTGTCATTGAAAGTAGTAATTTATCTAGACTAGTTGTTACCAACTAGCTCAAGCGACCAACCCAAACAACTCATCCAAGATCAGACTAGACTCTAATTACTTAAAGTCATGTTGTTTCTATTTGGTCTTGCTCCCAGTGGGGTTTTCCATGCGAATTTTGTTACCAAAATTCCGGTGCGCTCTTACCACACCTTTTCACCCTTGCCTTGATAAGGCGGTTTATTTTCTGTGGCACTATCCCTGAGGTTACCCTCGCCAGCAATTAGCTGGCACTGTTATCTTGTGGAGCCCAGACTTTCCTCTTCGATTTAACGAAGCTACCACTCAATTAACTGGCAACTGCTTATACTATAAAAGTAATATCTTTTCAACCTAAGAATGTAATTTAACTAAATTTCTTAAAATTAAATAACATTCTTGGTCGAAATAGCCACTTATAAGATTTTGTCTAAATCTTCTTTGGAAAGCTTTGGTAAAGTAAAAGAAATTTTTGTTTGATAGGTTTTTAAAAGTATATCCTATTTTTTTTGCTAAATTTATTATTTCTGTATTACTTGCTTTTCCTATAATTTTTTTTCTTCTATAATGTTTTAAAATTTCCTCTTCTAAATTATGGAAAATTCCAACATCTTGTAATGAAAGTAATTTCCAAGGAAACTTTTCGCCAGGATCTATTTTCCTACTGGGCGCTACATCAGAATGTCCAATAATATTTATATTTTTAATTTTAAATTTTTTTTTTAATTTTTTTAAAAGTATTATTAGATTTCTAATCTGTGCTTTTGAAAATTTTTGATAACCAAAATCATGTCCCTTATTTTCTAATTCTATACCTACAGAGTTTTTGTTAATATTTTTAACCCCACGCCATGCAGAAACACCAGCGTGCCAAGCAATATCTCTTGGTTTTACTAACTCTAATACTCTTCCAGATCTCGATATTACGTAATGAGAGCTTACCTTAGAGTTCGGATCTTTTAATCTATCAACTGCAGATTGAAAATTTTTCATTCCAGTATAATGAATAATCAAAAACTTAATATCTCTTACCTTTTTTGAGACTTTAAAATTGGGAGATCTTGAAAAAATAATGTTCATTTTATTGAAACTTTAAGATGAAATTGCTGTTTTTTATTGCCATTTTTAATACTTTAAAAAATAGAATAAGTGTATATACGAAAGCGAAATGTTTAAGAGATTAGGAATAATAGCACTAATACTTACCTTCTTGAGTCTAAGTTCTCAAAACTTAAGAGCTAATGAAAAAATTACTGAATGTGCTGAAGGTTTTAGTAGGGCTATGTTTAGCTTTAACATGGGCTTAGATAAGGTAATCATAAAACCTATAGCTCAGCTATACTCATTTTTGCCAGTTGGCGTTAGGGAAAGTATTAACAATGCTCTTCTCAATATAGAGTCGACAGTGTCTTTTCCAAATCAAATTCTTCAGGGAAATTTTAATGATGCTGGTTTAACTCTTGGAAGATTTTTAATTAACTCAACAGTTGGTATTGCAGGAATTTTTGATCCTGCAAGCGCACTTGGTCTTGCAAAGCCAAATAGAGAAGACTTTGGACAAACATTTGGTGCATGGGGTATAGGACAAGGATGTTACATAGTCCTTCCAGTATTAGGCCCAACAACTCCAAGAGATGGAGTTGGTAGAGCGCTTGGTATTTTTGGTGATTACTTTTATATGGTAACAGTTGGTGATACGAAATTTTTAGGAAATAGTGTTGAGGAGCATTGGTATTGGTATGAGATGTCAACCGATGTGGTGAACTTCAGAGCACAGAATATAAAAAGTTTTGAAAACTTAGAAAAAAATTCTTTAGATCTGTATGCTGCTGTTAAGAGTTTATATCTTCAAAAAAGAGAAAATCTTGTGAGAAATGCTAAATCATCAGACGGTCTTTACGGTGGTAAAGAGGATGATTGGAAAGACATCAAGTAATTAAAAAAAACCTGTGCTAAAAAAGATTTTAAAATCTTTAGTTTTATTTTTTTTAATATTTCCAACTTATACTTTTGCAACTGATACGAATGCAGAATTATTTGTCTCAAAACTATCAAACGATGCAAAAGTAATTCTATTAAATAAATCAAGTGACAATCAGGCAAGACTAAAACAATTAGATGGTCTCTCACTGAACAATGTAGACCTTGATGCTGTTGCTAACTATACACTTGGTGAATATAGACAAAAATTAAGTGATAGCGAAAAAAGTACATTTAATAGATTATTTAAAGATTATTTCGTAAAAAATGTTTCATCTAAACTTAATGATTTTGCGGATCAGGATTTAAAAGTACTTGGATCAAAAAAACTTAATGAAACCAATATTGTAGTTAATACAAAGATTTTTTCAAAAAAAGATGGTCAGGAAATTATTGTTGATTGGAGAATATATTTTAGCAACAATAAATACTTAGTCAGAGATCTTGTTGTTGAAGGTCTTTCTCTTGCAAGAACACAGAGGGAAGAATTTGCGTCAATTTTGGTTTCTAAAGGCTTTCCTGAGTTAGTAAAAATCTTAGAAAATTATATTAAATCAAATTAATTTGGTGGGCCCGCAGGGATTTGAACCCCGGACAACCCCGTTATGAGCGGGGGGCTCTAACCAGCTGAGCTACAGGCCCGATAGGATATACCACTAAATAAAAATTTAATTAATAATAACATTAAGCTTCAAAAAAGCTTTTTAATTGTCTTGATCTGGTTGGATGTTTTAGTTTTCTAAGAGCTTTAGCTTCAATTTGCCTAATTCTTTCTCTGGTTACTGAAAACTGCTGTCCAACTTCTTCTAAGGTATGATCTGTATTCATTCCAATTCCAAATCGCATTCTAAGAACCCTTTCCTCTCTTGGAGTTAGAGTTGCAAGAACTTTTGTAGTCGTTGATCTAAGTCCGGACTGTATTGCAGCATCAACTGGGATTAATGCATTCTTATCCTCAATAAAATCGCCCAAACTAGTATCTTCTTCGTCACCAACTGGCGTTTCAAGTGAAACTGGTTCTTTTGCAATTTTTAAAACTTTTCTCACTTTATCTAATGGCATGGCGAGTTTTTTTGACAACTCCTCTGGAGTTGGCTCTCTTCCAAATTCAGCAAGCATCTGTCTTGAAGTCCGCACAATCTTATTAATAGTTTCAATCATATGAACAGGAATACGAATAGTTCTTGCTTGGTCAGCTATGGATCGTGTGATTGCTTGTCTAATCCACCACGTTGCGTAGGTAGAAAACTTATAACCCCTTCTATACTCAAATTTATCAACCGCCTTCATCAGTCCAATATTTCCTTCTTGAATTAGATCTAAGAACTGCAATCCTCTATTTGTATATTTTTTTGCAATTGAAATAACTAATCTAAGATTAGCTTCAATCATTTCTTTTTTGGCTATTCTGGACTCTCGTTCTCCTTTTTTAATTTTATTAACTAATACTTTAAAATCAGAGACTGGAAGACCAATATCTTTACTTATAGTAATAAGTTTATTCTTAATATTATCGTAATCTTTTTTCTCCTTAGTAAAAAAAGTCTTCCATTTTTTATTTTCACTTAAAAAATTTTCAAAATTTGGATTAATTTCGTTACCTACATAAAACTTAATAAACTCTTCTCTAGGAATTCCATGTTTAGACGCTAGTCGTAAAAGCTCGCCATCAAAATTTATAAGTTTTTTATTTTCGGCATAGTTTAGCTGAACTAATTCATCTTGTGTTACAGGGTTAAGTTGCAACTGCAGTATATCTTTACTAATTTCTTCTTTAACCGCTTGATAGTTTTTCTCTTTACTTGGAGAAAGTTTTGATTTTGCAAGTACAGCATCAAGTTTTTCTTTTTGATATGCAATTAATTTTTTATAACTTTTACATATCTGATCGAATGTTTTTAAAATTTTAGGTTTTAATTCAATCTCAAGTGCGGCAAGGGATATATTGTACTCATCTGCTTCCTCAATTGCTTCTTTTTCTTCGCCTTCTCCTTTGTTATTCTGATCTTTTTTAGTTTCTTTTTCTGTATCTTTAATCTGCTTTGCTGCTAGGGATTTCGTAAATTCTTCATCATCTAAATAATTAGAATCAAGATCAATAATATCTCGAACAAGCATTTCATTATTATTAAGCTTGTCTTTCCATTCAAAAACTTTTTTTGCTGTTATTGGGCTTTCTGCAAGAGCTGAAACCATTACATATTTCCCAGCCTCAATTCTTTTTGCAATCGCAATCTCGCCTTCTCTGGATAAAAGTTCAACTCCACCCATCTCTCTAAGATACATTCTGATTGGATCATCAGATCTTTCAGATTTTTTTTCTTCTTTGGGTGTTTCTTCTTTACTTTTTACTTTATATTCAGATTTTTCTTTTACTAAAGTTATTAGATTGTCAAAAATTAGTAGAATTGATTTCTCTAAGCTTTCTGTATTAGCGTTTCTTTTACCTAAAGATTTTTTTAATTCCTCGTGAGTTATAAAGCCCCTAAGCTTGCCTTTTTCTAATAATTTTTCAAAGGATTTTGAAATCAGCTTTTCTGCTTTCACAATAACACTCTAATGTATGAAGTTAGCCACACATATATAGTATTGCTAATTTAAAATACTAGAGCTTTTTGGACTGTAAAATCTCGTTTTTTAAAGCTAAAAATTCATTGTATTGGGCTTCGGTCATATTCTTAGAAAGCGATTCTTGTGCTTTGATTAAAAGGCTTTGATCCTTAATAAATTTGATTTGTTGAATGATATCTTCAAAGAATATGTCAAATTTTTCCTGACTTAAATTTTGACCTATATGCTTAAACACTGATGCTTCATTAATATCATCTATGGTATTTTGAAACCCACGCTCAATTAAATTATTTAAAAAATCTTGCCGTACAAAATCTTGTCTTGATTTTAAAAAATCTTCTATTGGAACTTTCATCTTCTCAAGACTTGCTTTGGCGAAGGAAAAATTCTTTATGGTATCAAGGTGCTTAATGCAAAGCTTTGGGTTTTGAATGCATAGATAAACTAGAGAAAGTTCTTTAATCTCAATTTCGCTAGAGTTAGATATTCTTGATGCAAGTTTCTTGGTTATATTTAGGGGCTTAGCTAATTTATTATTTTTTTTATAAAAATTTTCAAAAATCTGATTTTTAAAATAGCTTAAATAATGTTTTCCAATTGTCTCGTCTTGAACTGATTTAGAAATAGCTGTTAACTTTTTTTCAAGGCCTGCGATATTTTCTGGAGATAACGACTCGATACTTTCTACATTGGATTGAAAGATAAAATCTGCAATTTCAATTCTATTTTTCAAATATTTTAAAAAGTTTTCTAATTTTTTAGACTTTATAAAACTATCTGGGTCAAATCCTGTGGGCAGTAGTAAAAAAGATAAGGAGTATTCTGGTTTGATAAAACAAATAAGTTTTTCTGCAATTTTTTCAGCAGCAGCTCTGCCGCTTTTATCTCCATCATAACAAATAATAACTTTTCTAAAATTTTTCCAAAGTATGTTTAGATGAAACTCTGTCATAGCTGTTCCAAGCGTTGCAACAACATTTTTAAATCCGGCTTGGTAAAGAGAGATGGCATCCATATACCCCTCGACCACAACAACTTCATTTGAAGTTTTATTCTCAACTTTTGCAAAATTTAAATTGTATAAATTAAAACTTTTTTTAAAGAATTCTGTCTCTGGAGAATTTATATACTTTGCTAAAAAATTTTTACTTAAAGCTCTTCCACCAAATGCAATTAGTTTATTTGACCAGTCGTAAATTGGAAACATTAACCTATTTCTAAAACGATCAACTAATATATTTTTCTTATCGTCTAAAAAAAATATTCCAGAGTCTATTAGCTCTTGTCTTGAAAATTTTGAAAATAGATGTTGATCTAGTCCATTCTCACCTGAAAAACCTATTTTAAATTTTGATATGGTTTCCTGATGAAGCTCACGCGATTTAACGTAATCTTGAACTTCTTTATTTTCAGAAAGATTTTTTTGATAGTGTGTTAAAGCCAGATTTAAAATTTCAGAATATTTTTCCCGATACGTTTCTCGCTTAATATCTGTTTCTGTAAATTTAAAAGGCTGCATTCCAGCTTTAGCAGCAAGCTTTCTAACTGCATCTCCAAAAGTTAACTTTTCAATCTTCACTAAAAAATCAAAAATATTTCCATGCTCTCCTGAGCTAAAGCAGTGATAAAAACCTTTCTCATCGTTAATTGTAAACGAAGGTGTTTTTTCATTTGTAAATGGAGATAGGCCAATAAACTCTTTTCCCCGTCGCTTAAGTTTTACACTCTGACCTACGACGTCGGATACTTTTATTCTCTGTTTAATTTCTTCCAAATACTCTTTTGGATATTTCATCATTTGTTTAACAAGCTTTTTAAAATAACTCCTGCCTTTGCAAAATCTAGTGTACTTGCGTATTTAGCTTTTAAAATTCCCATTACTTTTCCCATATCTTTAATGCTTGAAGCGTTTGAACTCTTAACTGCTTCTTCACAAACTTTTTTTGTCTCAGCATCATCAAGTTGTTTTGGCAAAAAAGATTGTATTATTTGAATTTCTTTTTCTTCCTTTTCAGAAAGATCGTTTCTTGAGGCTTTTTTATAGATTTCTAAAGACTCTTTTCTTTGTTTAAGCATCTTATTTAATACCGTTACAACATCTTCATCCTTTAAATTTTTGTCTGCTGCAGTTCTTTTTTCTATTTCCTTATCTTTAAGCGCTGCAACAACCAGTCGTAACGTTGCAACCTTATCTTTTTCTTGTTTCAAGGATGATTCTTTTAAACTTGAATTTATTTTTTCGAGCAAGCTCATAATTTAAATTACTCTATAAAATCTATTGCTCAAAAGAAAATATCAACGTTGACTATACTTTACCCTTTTTATAGTGTGCGCAAACTTTGAATTTTATTTAGAGTACTAACTTATGGGTTGTATTTGCCTAAGAAAGATTTAGTTAGCAACCAATTAAAAAAAAAATATTTCAATCATAATTCTATTTTAGTTCTTGAAGATGGAGAGAGTTTTCCAGGATTTGGCATTGGATTTGAAGGAATTTCATCCGGTGAAATTTGTTTTAATACTTCAATTACAGGCTATCAAGAAATTTTAACTGACCCATCGTATGCTGGGCAAATTATAAATTTTACATTTCCGCACATTGGAAATGTTGGTGCAAATCATGAGGATCTTGAATGTGAGAAGGCGTGGGTTAAAGGTGCAATATTTAATACAAAAGTAACTACAGCTTCAAACTTTAGGGCGATAGAAAATTTAGATGCTTGGCTAAAAAAAAATAAAATCACTGCTATTTGCGATGTGGATACTAGAAAACTTACGCTTAAAATTAGAGAAGAAGGACCTCAAAGAGCGTCAATTTTTTATCATAAAACCAAAAAATTTAATGTTAAAGAAATACTTAAGCTTACTAGAAAACTTCCTAAACTTGAAAAAATAGATCTAACACAAGAAGTTACGTGTAAAAAACCTTATGAGTGGACAGGGGTAAAACTTTGGAATCTTAAAGGTTATCCAAAACAAAATAAATTTAACTTACATATTGTTGCAATTGATTATGGAATTAAAACTAATATTCTTAGAAATTTTTCAGAACTAGGCTGCAAGGTCACTGTAGTCCCTTCAACCATAAGCTCTGAAGAAATCATTAATATAAAACCTGATGGAGTTTTTTTATCAAACGGTCCTGGAGATCCTGATAAAACAGGAAAGTATGCGGTTAAAACTATAAGAAATATTTTAGATAAAAAAATTCCAGTCTTTGGAATTTGTCTTGGCCATCAACTGCTTGCATTAAGTCTTGGAGCTAAAACGAAAAGAATGCACCAAGGTCATAGAGGTGCAAATCATCCTGTTAAAAACTTAGATGAAAATAAAGTTGAAATTACAAGCCAAAATCATGGGTTTGAAGTTGTAAAAAAAACTATCCCTAAAGATGTTGAGGTCACACATTTATCTCTATTTGATAATTCCATTGAAGGAATAAAATCAAAAACAAAACCAGCTTTTTCAGTTCAATACCATCCTGAAGCATCACCGGGTCCACACGATAGTAATTATCTTTTTCAAAAATTTGTAAATTTAATTCAGGAGAATAAACGTGCCTAAAAGAACTGATATTAAATCCATACTTATTATAGGAGCTGGGCCTATTGTCATAGGACAGGCTTGTGAGTTTGATTATTCAGGTACACAAGCGTGTAAAGCTTTGAGGGCTGAAGGGTACAGAATAATTTTAATCAACTCAAATCCTGCAACTATTATGACAGATCCTGATGTTGCAGATAAAACTTATATTGAGCCAATCACTTTAGAAATTATTGAAGAAATTATTAAAAAAGAAAAACCAGACGCAATACTTCCTACCATGGGAGGACAAACCGCACTCAATGCCGCAATGTTACTTAAAAAAGAAGGAGTTTTAGAAAAATATAATGTTGAACTTATTGGAGCAAATTCTGAAGCGATTGAGAATGCTGAAGATAGGGAGAAATTTAAAAAAAACATGATTGAGGTTGGTCTTGAGTGTGCAAGATCAGCAATCTGTAGGTCCCTTGATGAAGCAAAGTCAGCCTTAAAAATTATTGGTCTTCCTACAATTATTAGACCATCATTTACACTTGGTGGCTCTGGAGGTGGAATTGCAAATACTGAAGCAGAATATCTTAAAATAGTAGAACATGGTCTTGATTTGTCTCCAACCCATGAAGTTTTAATTGAAGAGTCTTTACTTGGTTGGAAAGAATTTGAAATGGAGGTTGTGAGAGATAAGAACGATAACTGTATCATTGTCTGCTCTATCGAAAATTTAGACCCTATGGGAATTCATACAGGCGACTCCATCACTGTAGCTCCTGCCCTAACGCTAACTGACAAAGAATATCAATTGATGAGAGATGCATCATTTAAATGTATTAGAAAAATTGGAGTTGAGACTGGAGGATCTAACGTTCAATTCGCAATCAATCCTAAAAATGGAAGAATGATTATTATTGAAATGAACCCAAGGGTTTCAAGATCATCTGCACTTGCTTCAAAGGCTACAGGTTTTCCAATTGCAAAAGTTGCTGCAAGACTTGCTGTGGGTTATTCGCTTGATGAATTAAAAAATGAAATAACAGAGACAACGCCTGCAAGCTTTGAACCAACTATTGATTATGTAGTTACTAAAATTCCAAGATTTGCTTTTGAAAAATTTAAGAATGCAGAACCTATCCTTGGAACTGCAATGAAAAGTGTTGGAGAGGTTATGTCTATTGGAAGAAATTTTAAAGAGTCGCTTCAAAAAGCACTAAGCTCATTAGAGATAGGACTTCATGGTTTAGATCCAATAGATGAAATTTCAAATGAAGACTTAAATAAAAAAATTGAAGAGAGAACACCACAAAAAATACTTTATATTGCTGAAGCTTTTAGAAGAAATTTTTCCATAGATAAAATTTATGAACTTTCAAAAGTTGATAAATGGTTTTTAGAACAGATTGTTGAAATTGTTGAGATTGAAAAGGACATTAAAAAAGGCAATGTTTTAAAAGATAAAAATGTATTAGCCTTTATTAAATCGCAAGGTTTTACTGATAAAAGAATAGCCAATCTTCTAAAGTCAACTTCTGAAAAGGTTAGAGATACTAGGAAGAAATTTAAAATCCATCCTATTTATAAAAAAATAGATACTTGTGCTGGAGAATTTAATTCTAAAACTCCTTACATGTATTCAACCTATGACCATTCAGATTTAAAATCATGCGAGTCAGATGTATCAAAAAATAAAAAAGTTATAATCCTAGGATCAGGCCCCAATAGAATTGGGCAGGGTGTTGAATTTGACTATTGCTGCGTTCAAGCAAGTTACGCCTTAAATGAAATCGGTATTGAAACTATAATGGTTAACTGTAACCCTGAAACAGTTTCAACAGATTATGATACAAGCGACAGACTCTACTTTGAGCCTTTATCTGAAGAACATGTTTTAGAAATTGTCCATAAAGAACAAAACAAAGGTAAGCTTCTTGGAGTCATTGTTCAATTTGGAGGACAAACTCCGCTTAAATTATCCAAGTATTTACATAAGAATAAAGTTCCAATCTTAGGAACGCAGCTTTGGTCTATTGATTTAGCTGAGGATAGGGAAAAATTTAAAAATTTCTTAATTAAAAATAAATTACTGCAAGCAGAAAGTGGCCTTGCAAGGTCTGAAGAACAAGCAATTACAATTGCAAAAAAAATTGGCTTTCCACTTGTCATAAGACCATCTTACGTTCTTGGCGGAAGAGCGATGGAAATTGTTTATGATAATGAACAGTTAAAAAAATATATTAAGGAAGCAGTACGTGTGTCGGGTGATGATCCGGTATTAATTGATAGATTTATTAATAATGCAATTGAGGTTGATGTTGATGCAATCTCTGATGGGAAAGATGTTTTTATTGCAGGAATTATGGAACATATTGAAGAAGCTGGAATTCATTCTGGAGATAGTGCCTGTTGTATTCCTCCCTATTCCCTTCCTGAAAAAATAATTAAAAAATTAACTGAACAGACAAAAAAAATAGCTTTTGGATTAAACGTTATTGGACTTGTTAACATTCAGTATGCAATTAAAGACGATCAAATTTACGTTTTAGAAGTTAATCCTAGAGCAAGTAGAACGGTACCGTTTGTTGCAAAAGCAATAGGTCTTCCTGTTGCAAAAATTGCAACAAAAATTATGGCAGGGTTTAAATTATCAAAATTAAAACTTAATAAAAAAACACATAATCTTTACTCTGTAAAAGAAGCTGTGTTCCCGTTTAATAAATTTCCAGGGGTAGACACCCTTTTAGGGCCTGAAATGAAATCTACAGGAGAGGTTATGGGGATTGATAAAACTTTTGGACTAGCTTTTGCAAAAAGTCAGTTTGCAATTGGAAATAAGATTCCAAAGAATGGTATAGCTTTTATTTCGGTTAAAGATGGAGATAAAAAATATATTACAAAAATAGCAAAAGATTTAAAGCAACTTGGATTTGAAATTTTAGGAACAAGTGGGACAGAAAAATTTTTAAATGATGCTGGAGTTGAATGTAAAAAAGTTAATAAAGTACTTGAGGGAAAACCTCATATTGAGGATGCTTTAAACCAGAAGAAAATTGCACTGGTTATAAATACTACGGAGGGAAAACAGTCTATTGTAGACTCGTATTCTTTAAGAAGAGCGGCACTTACTACGAATACTCCTTTTTACACAACAATTGCTGGTGCTAATGCAATATGCGAAGCTATAAAATCAATAAAAAGTTCAAAGCTTGAAGTAAAAGCTATTCAGGATATTTAATTTACTTTCCAATCAGTCTTAAAAGTAACGTAGTTCACTTGTAAACATCTTCTATCTCTCTTAATGCTTTTCTTTTCTAATCCATGCCAAGTATTTGGCCCTGATGCAAAAACATAGCCATAGTTATTTTTAAAAGGAACTGTTTTTACAACTTTCATATTGCTGTCATAAAAATCTGTCCCAAGTTCTTCATTTTCAATGTTTCCAGGATTTGCAAAAAGTAAACAAGACATTAATTTTTCTTTAATATCGCAGTGTGGTTTTAGCCAAAAGCCAACTCTATCTGCAATAATTTCAACTCTTACATAGGCGTTTGATAAATCTCGGTTAATCTTTGATCCTACAAACTTAGCAGTTTCTTTCTTGCAAAGTTCATCAATAAATTTTTTTAAATGTGGATAGGTTTTATAATTTTCTACAGTTACAAATTCTCTAATTTTTCCAGCAGCGCCACCTGATGCATCACCTTTCCTATAATCCCCGCTCCCACCATCTACAGCTCTCGTTCCATCATAGTTAAGTTTCATATCTGCAACTTTTGCACCACAAATTTCATCAATCTGACCATCGGTTAAAGGTTTGGTAAGTTCAAAATGGTCGAAGGGGAATGAAGAATGAACTGATCTTGATTTAAAAGACTCTAGAAAACTCATGAATTATTTTAACCTTTCTTTTATAATTTTTCCAATACGATTTGTCTCCTCTAAAGCAGTATAACTCCATGTCTCAATTTTATCTCCTAGATCTCGAGTAATACCTTTTGCTTTAAAACTATCAAAAAAATATTGAAATCTTTTATTAGCCCTTAAAGGTTTCATCATGCCAACAAAAATCGGCTTTTGTGTGATTGCACATTCAGAAATCATAGACGTTGAATCGCAGGTTACAATTAAATAGTTAGAAATTTTTAACGAAGACAAATAAGCCTCCTTACTCACTTCGCTAACAATCGTTGCTTTATCCAAAAAATAATTTTTTGCAAAATCAATGGATGATGGAGGAGTTCTCCTTGATGCTATGATAATTAGTGAAAAATTATTATCTAAAAAAATCTTTTGGATTTGTAAGAAAATTTTCTCTAAATCTAAATTTGAAAACTCATAATATCTATTAGGTCCTCCTAAAATTAATGTAACTATTTTATTTCCATCTTTGATATTCTTAAAATAATTTGAGGAATTTAAAATTTCATCCTTTGTTAAATAATGTAAAGCCCCAAAGGTTGATATAACATTTTCACCTTGTATCTGGTCGTGTTCTGGTGCAACAACTAAATCAAATTTTGAAAAATCAATTTTAGGATTTTGAATATGGATATTGAAATGATTTGGATTTTCTTTTTTTAAAATAAGAGAGGAGATAATACTATTTTTTCCACAACTTATAAGCAGTGTTGGTTCGGTTAAATTTGGAAGATCATCGCTTACAACACCCCTTCTAACAGGTACAAAATTGATAGGTATTTTTTTCCAAAAGCTTTTTAAGTTTACGTTGCAATGTTTAAAATTAATTCCAAGTGCCTTTGCAAGACCCTCAACCTGCGAGATCATCCCATGGGCACCTTCGGTTAGTAGCAGACAACTATTGAAACGCATTGTTTTAATATTATTTATATATAAGTATTAATTTTGTTAGATTCATGAATACAAATACAGCTCATAAATTAATTATCATTGGATCTGGACCCGCTGGTTACACTGCTGCAATTTATGCTGCAAGGGCAATGTTAAATCCGATTGTTATTGCAGGGTCACAGCCTGGAGGCCAGATGACAATAACAAGCGATGTTGAAAACTATCCAGGGTTTGCTGATATCGTGCAGGGCCCGTGGCTGATGGAACAAATGCGATTACAGGCTGAGCATGTTGGTACTAAATTCATTCAAGATCATATTAATAAAGTAAACTTAAAAAAAGCTCCTTTTGAAATTGAAGGGGATGATGGAAAATATTTTGCAAAAAGTATTATTATTGCAACTGGAGCTCAGGCCAGATGGCTAGGCTTACAATCTGAAGAAAAATATAAGGGATTTGGTGTATCGGGCTGTGCTACTTGCGATGGTCCGTTTTATAAGAATAAAGATGTTGTGGTGGTTGGAGGTGGAAACTCTGCGCTAGAAGAATCTTCTTTCCTAACTAATTTTGCAAAAAAAGTTACAGTCATTCACAGAAGAGATGCATTTAGAGGAGATAAACTTTTACAAAAAAAACTTTTAGATAATCCAAAAGTAAATGTTGTTTGGGATAGCGTTATTGAAGATGTTATTGGTACAGAAAATCCTAAAGGAGTTACTGCAGTTAAAATTAAAAACATAAAAACAAATCAAAGCACAACCCTTGCAACGCATGGATTATTTGTTGCAATTGGTCATGATCCTGCAACAAAAGTTTTTAAAGATCAGATTAATATGGATAAAGATGGTTATATAATAACTGCAAACGACTCTACAAAAACCAATATTCCAGGAGTATTTGCTGCAGGAGATGTGAGGGATAGAACGTATAGACAGGCTGTAACAGCTGCTGGAATGGGGTGTATGGCTGCGCTTGAGGCTGAAAAATATTTATCAGCTCACTAACTTAAGCTCTCACAAAACTTTCTAATTTTTAAAATTGCTTTTTGAAGTTCGTTCATGGATGTTGCGTAGGATATTCTAAAGTACCCTTCAAGACCGAATGCTGAACCTTGAACCACTGCAACACCTTCTTGATCGAGAAGATTGCTTACAAAATCTGTATCAGTTTTAATTATTGTCCCAGCAACTGTTTTTTTACCCATCGTATTTTTACAGCTTGGAAATACGTAAAAAGCTCCCTTAGGATTAACGCAGCTTAATCCTTTAATAGAGTTAAGTTCTTTTACAACATAATCTCGTCTCTTCTTAAACTCTGCACTTCTTTCTTTAATAAAACTCTGTGTTCCATTTAACGCCTCAACTGCAGCTGCTTGACTGATGGAACTTGGATTTGTTGTTGATTGTGATTGTAGCTTTGAAACTGCCTGAATAATTTCTTTGCTTGCAGCGCCATAGCCTATTCTCCAGCCAGTCATAGAGTAAGATTTGCTAACTCCATTAACTATTACAGTCCTGTTTCTTAAATCTTCAGCAACTTCTAAAATATTTATAAATTTATCATCGTTCGACCGATTATCTTCCTCATAAAAAATATGTTCATAAATATCATCCGTTAGAATGTGAACATGAGGATGTTTTTTTAAAACTTTTGCAATATCTGTAAGTTCAGATCGCAAATAACACATGCCTGTTGGATTGCCTGGGGAATTTAAAATAAACCATTTTGTTTTTTTAGTAATCGCTTTCTCAAGTAACTCCCCATTAATTTTAAAATTATATTTTTCACCACACTCAACTATTTTAGGAACGCCTCCTGCAAGTAAAACAATATCTGGGTAAGATACCCAGAATGGGGATGGAATAATAACTTCATCTCCAGGATTAACGGTTGCAAGAATACAGTTATAAATAACCTGTTTACCGCCTGTTCCAACTGTGATGTTTTCGGTTTTAAATTCTAAATTATTTTCTCTCTTAAATTTTTGTACAATTGCTTTTTTAAGATCAGGAGTTCCATCAACTGCCGTATATTTTGTATCACCCTTATTAATTGCTTTAATCGCGGCTTGTTTAATATTGTCTGGAGTGTCAAAATCAGGTTCGCCTGATGATAACGTTATAACCTCTTTTCCCTGCTCTTTTAACTCTCGGGCTTTTTGGGTGATTGCAACTGTTGGTGAGGCTTTTATTCTGGATAAAGAAGTTGATACTATGGACATTTTTAATAAGTTAGGCCCGAAATGAGCTCAGAGCATAGTATTACATTAGATAGAAATACAAAAGCAATTTCTAAAAAACTAGAGGGTGGAAAAAAATTTAAAATTACCACAGACTATAAACCTGCTGGAGATCAACCTAAGGCGATAGGTTTTTTAAAAGAACAAATTCAAAATTCAAAACGCAATCACGTTTTACTCGGAGTAACGGGGAGTGGAAAAACTTTTACTATGGCAAAAGTGATAGAAGAATTAAACCGTCCTGCCTTGATTCTGGCGCCAAATAAAACCTTAGCAGCGCAGCTATATGGGGAGATGAAAAGTTTTTTTCCTGAAAATGCTGTTGAGTATTTTGTATCGTACTATGATTATTACACACCTGAAGCGTATGTTCCAAGAACTGACACTTATATTGAAAAAGAAGCATCGATTAACGAGCAGATAGATAGAATGCGGCACTCTGCAACACGATCGCTTCTTGAAAGAGATGATGTCGTAATTGTATCAAGCGTTAGCTGTATTTATGGATTAGGCTCTGTGGAGTCTTACTCTAAAATGACTTTAACTTTTAGGAAGAATGAGGTTTTTGAAAGAGATAAATTAATTCGGTCCCTTGTTGAGTTACAATACAAACGTAATGATCAAAATTTTTACAGAGGTACATTTAGAGTTAGAGGTGAAAATATTGAAATATTTCCATCACACTTAGAAGATCAGGCATGGAGAATTTCTTTAGATACTAATAATGTAATTGTTAAAATTAAGTGCTTTGATCCTTTAACAGGAAACGATACGGAAGAAGTTAATGTTGCAAAGCTGTATGGAAATTCACACTACATAACCCCAAGACCTACGGTACAAAATGCAATTAAAGAAATTAGAAATGAATTAGTTGAAACGTTAGAGAGGTTTAGAAAAGAGAATAAATTACTAGAAGCACAGAGACTTGAGGAGAGAACAAGGTTTGATCTGGAAATGATTGAAGCAACAGGTGCGTGCGCGGGAATTGAGAATTATTCAAGATTTTTGTCTGGAAGAAAACCTGGCGAACCACCCCCAACATTGTTTGAATACTTGCCTGACAATTGTTTAGTTTTTGTTGATGAAAGTCACGTAACCGTCCCGCAACTTCATGGAATGTATAAGGGAGACCACACTAGAAAAAAAACATTATCTGATTATGGTTTTAGACTTCCATCGTGCATGGACAATAGACCTTTAAAATTTGAAGAGTGGGATATGATGAGGCCGCAGACCATATTTGTATCAGCAACACCAAGTGAATGGGAATTTACACAAACTAAGGGAGAATTTGCAGAACAGATTATAAGACCAACTGGACTAATAGACCCTGAAGTTTTCATAAGGCCTGCAAAGAACCAGGTTGATGACTTACTTGGTGAATGTCTTGAGGTTATAAAAAACAAACAAAGAATTCTTGTAACAACTCTAACAAAAAAAATGGCAGAGGATTTGACAGAGTACTTAGATGAAAATGGAATTAAAGTTAGATACATGCACTCCGATATCGATACATTGGAGAGGATTGAAATTATTAGAGATCTTAGACTTGGAATATTTGATGTTTTAGTTGGCATCAACTTACTTCGTGAAGGTTTAGATATTCCAGAATGTGCACTGGTTGCAATTCTAGATGCAGATAAAGAAGGATTTTTACGATCAGAAATTTCTTTAATACAAACTATCGGACGAGCTGCAAGAAATGTGGATGGAAGAGTTATACTGTATGCTGATAAAGAAACTGAAAGTATAAAAAAAGCAATAGCTGAGACAAATAGAAGAAGGCAGAAGCAGTTAGACTATAATAAAAAAATGGGAATAACGGCTACATCAATAAAGACAAAAATTAATGACATATTGGAAGGTATTTATGAGAAGGATTATGTAAGTTTTAGTGATGATATTCCTGCAGGGGATAATCTAAAAAAACATCTCAAAGCACTTGAAAAAGACATGAGAGTTGCTGCAGATAATCTTGAATTTGAAACGGCTGCAAAAATTAGAGATGAAATACGACAGTTACAAAAGTATGAGCTTGAAATTAATGTAAGTAATAAAGTTAAAATTTATAATGAGAGTATTATTAAAGGTAGGTCAACACAGGGAAAAGCAGGAATGAGAGCTAGAAGAAGATAATGTATAATACGGTTTTAATAACAGGAGCTGCTAAAAGAATTGGTGAAAACCTTGCATTACACTTTGCAAAAAACGGTTGGAATATTGCTATACACTTTAATAAATCCGCATCCTCTGCAAAAAAATTAAAAAACACCATCCAATCTTATGGGGTGGATTGTATTACGATTAAAGCAGATCTTTCAAATTTAAACCAAGTAAAAAATATTTTAAAAAAAATTAAAAAAGAACTTGGATCTTTAAACTGTATTATTAATAACGCATCCATATTTGAAAATGATGATATTTTAAACTTTACCGATAAAAGTTACCAAAAGCATCAAAACGTAAATTTTTTAGCACCAGTGCTACTCTCAAGAGAATTTGCAAAAATGAAGGGACATACAAAGTTAAATTCAGTTATAAATATTCTAGATCAACGTGTATTTAAATTAACCCCTTATTTCTTCTCCTACACCATTTCAAAAACATCCTTAATGACGTTTACAAAAGTTGCGGCCATGAAATTTGCACCTCACATAAGAGTGAATGGAGTTGCACCTGGTCCTACGTTAAAAAATGTTAGACAAAGTAATTCGCACTTTAATAAGCAAGGAAAAAATACGTTGCTTAAAACTAAAGTGAGTATGGATGATATTTGCAAAACAGTATATTTACTTGCAAACTCAGAAAGTATTACAGGACAAGTTATAGCAGTTGATTCAGGTCAAAGTTTAAACTTTAAAACCCCTGATCTTATTGGAGTTAAGGAATGAAAAGAAAGACTAATATTATTCCCTTCATCAACGTAGTTAAAAAAAGAAGTAATGAAATTGTATTTGTAAAAAACTTAATCTTAAAACCTATCATAGGCTATCATGCATATGAGAAGATAAGGCCTCAAAAGATTAGATTAAATATTCAAATTCTTAATAGTAAAAAGAAAGTTGAGGATGGTAATTTAAGGACGATTATAAATTACGAAGAGGTTGTAGAACTTGTTAAAAAACTACTGTTACGAAAATATAATTTTTTAGAAAGTTTTGCGGAGGATTTTTTTAAAAATATTTTTAAGAATAAATATGTGGAAAGTGCTGTGTTAAAGATTGAAAAACTTGAAGTAATTAAGGAAGCAGAGTCCGTTGGAATAGAGTTCTTCAAACAGAGAGAAGAATATGAAAAGTCTTGATTCTGGACGTGAAATAATCAAGCATAAAGCTCAGTTCGTCTCAAACGGTCCTGGCGTGTATCAGATGATTGGTGAAAAAAATAAAATCATCTACATTGGAAAAGCAAAAAACCTTCCAAATAGGCTTAAAAGTTATGTAAGCGATAAGTTTTTACCCATTCGCACAGAGCGGATGATTGCCTCAACAAAAAATCTTGAATTTATTGCAACACAAAATGAGGCTGAGGCGCTTTTACTTGAGTCAAATCTTATTAAAAAACACCAGCCAAGATATAATATTCTTTTAAAGGACGACAAAAGCTTTCCCTACATCCAAATTAGAAAATCTCACGCTTACCCACAGCTAACTAAGTTTAGAGGAAAGCAAAATGAAAAAGATGCATTCTTTGGACCTTTCGCATCAAGTGGATCTGCGGGTTGGACGATAAAGACTCTTCAAAAAGTATTTCAGCTTAGGGTATGTGATGACACTGTATTTAGTAACAGAAAAAGACCCTGCATTCTCTATCAAATAAAACGCTGTTCAGCACCTTGTACAAATGAGGTTAGCAAAGAAGAATATGAAAGATTAGTTGATGATACCGTAAATTTTTTAGAGGGAAAATCTAGTAACATTCAAAAAAAACTTGCAGATGAAATGGAGGTACAAAGTACAAAACAACATTATGAAAAAGCTGCATCTTTAAGAGATAGGATTAAAGCGTTAACACAAATACAAAATACGCAGCAGATTAACGAAAATAATTTTAACAATGCAGATTTAATTGTCTGCTTTCAAAAAAATAATACCACCTGTATTGAAGTCTTTTTTTACAGATCTAAACAAAACTGGGGTAACCAAGCCTTTTTTCCAAAGCATGAGGCGGATGATAAGGTTGATGCTATTTTATATTCTTTCATTACGCAGTTTTATGAAAACAAAATTCCACCAGAGCAAATTATAATTAATAATACGGTGGAAGGTCATGAAATAATTCAAGAAGCATTAGAGAAAAAATATCAAAAAAAAATATCAATCAAAATTGCAAAATCAAAACAAGAACTGCAGGCAGTGCAAATGGCAGTTAACAATGCAAAACTTGCAATTGAAAAGAAATTTTTAGAAAATGAAAATAACGAACACTTCTTAAAACTGCTACAGCAAGAGTTTAAACTTGCACATCAACCATCACTAATTGAAGTATATGATAACTCCCATAACCAAGGAAAAGATTCTGTGGGCTCACTCATTGCCTTTGATCAGAATGGTTTTGTAAAAAAACGATATAGAAGATTTAATATTGGATCAGATATTAAAAAAAATGACGATTACGGCATGATGAAGGAAGTCTTGCATCGACGTTTTTCAAAAATTCAAAATGATGAAGCTGTAGTTCCTGATCTTGTAATTGTAGATGGTGGCCCTGGGCAATATTCGGTTGCAAGGAAAACCCTTGATGAACTTGGACTTTTTACTTTACAGGTTATTGCTATTGCAAAAGGTCAAAAAAGAAATCAGGGGGATGAAACATTTTACACCAACTTAAAAAAAATCAAATTAAACCACAATCAAAGCTTACTTTTTTTCCTACAGAGGCTTAGGGATGAGGCGCATCGATTTGCAATCTCATCACACAAAATCAAACGCAAAAAATCATTCATCAAATCAGCCCTTGATGACATTGATGGTATTGGTGCAGGTAGAAAAAAATTACTTCTTAATCACTTCGGGTCTGTAAAATTACTTGAAACTGCAACGATTGATGAGATTAAAAAAGTTAAGGGAATTAGTGACGAAATAGCCCATAAAATCTATAACTATTTTAATAAACAGAGAATTATATCTAGGGCATGAAAATAAAAGTTCCAACTTATCTAACGCTTGGAAGAATTTTAATTGCACCAATTTTAGTTGTTGTCGTTTATTTAAAGGGCGATTTTTGGAATTGGATTGCGTGTATTTTATTTGCTATTGCAGGCTTTACTGACTTTTTAGATGGATTAATTGCAAGAATTTTTAAACAAAAATCTAAGTTTGGAAAAATTTTAGATCCTTTAGCGGATAAAGTCTTAGTCTCAACTGCACTTGCGCTTTTGATTATGGAAGATTTAATACAACATTATAATGTCATCGCAGCAATTGTAATCATCATACGTGAAATTTTAATATCAGGTCTTAGAGAGTATCTTGCAAAAACTGCTGCAAGAATTAGGGTGACTGGACTTGCGAAGTTAAAAACTGTACTGCAGATGACTGCAATTTCAGTCTTACTTGCTGGAGAGCCAGGTAATGAATTCTTGTTTGGGTACGGTGTGATGATTGGAATAATTTTGCTTTGGTCTTCAGCGGTTCTAACGTTAGTTACAGGATATATTTATTTAAAAAAAGGAATTGATTACATTGATAAATGAAATCGATTGTTAGAATTTTTGCGCTGGTATTAAGATATTTTTATTTAATAAAGTCTTCGCTTCCTAGAATTTTAGAACTTATGTACTGGCCAACGGTACAGATGGTACTTTGGGGACTTATTACAAAACATTTCATTGTATCATCCGATTGGCTCACGCAAGCAACGGGAGTGCTCATTGCTGGAGTTTTACTCTGGGACATCTTATTTCGCTCACAGCTTGGATTTTCTTTATCGTTTTTGGAAGAGATGTGGTCTAGAAACTTAGGCCAGTTATTTGTAAGCCCCATCCGTCCGATAGAAATGGTCTTATCTCTAATGACCATAAGTTTAATTAGGACTGTGATTGCAATGATACCTGCCATACTACTTGCAATTCCACTGTATGCATTCAATCTTTTTGAACTTGGATTTATTTTAATATTCTTTTTTGCAAATCTTTTAATTTCTGGTTGGATACTTGGAATTTTTGTTATTGCTGGAATTCTACGTTTTGGCGTATCAGCAGAATCTCTTGCGTGGCTTGGAATATTTATTTTAGCTCCGCTTTCTGCAATTTATTATCCAGTAAGTGTCATCCCCGAATGGCTAAGATGGCTTTCGCTATCGCTACCACAAACATACATCTTTGAAGGTATGAGGGAGATTTTATTTAATTCAGTAATACGTTCAGACTA
>Ga0194127_10000788_pt1 | contig 49394 bp, 44 predicted proteins | sample TA2KigC100mmetaG_FD_148624 | JGI IMG/M metagenome (GOLD analysis project Ga0194127, IMG submission 148624) | Freshwater microbial communities from Lake Tanganyika, Tanzania - TA2015036 Kigoma Deep Cast 100m | ecosystem: Environmental > Aquatic > Freshwater > Lake | place: Tanzania: Lake...
TCGCTGCTGCGGTTGATGCTGCGCAGAAATCCACATAGACACCCCGGTTTTTCTCGTGTAAAATACTCTGGCGTGCTGAACACTATCTGAATTTGTCAAAGAGCAAATACCGGGCCGAACAGGATTGGGTCTGCCCCGCTTTGGTTCTCCTGGCGAAAGCCAGAATCCAGTTTGTAGGTGTACCCGCTTTTAACGGACTGCACATGCGGAACTGCTCATCTTTGATTTGGGTCAGAATTTGATTTCCGGAGGGTTGATTTTTCCGGCAAAACAAAATCTTTGATTTCGATTTGTTTTGTCACGCTTCCCACTCGCACGGCGTCCACCCGCACCAGCCGGGCATCTTTAAGCCATTCCTTGTCAATCATGGGCAGCGTTCCGGTTTGCTTGTTGATATATACAAACTCAATTTTTTTGATTTTGCTGAATAACCGCGACGAAGAATTTAGCATCTCATCAATATCCACAGTGGGGTTTGAATTCTCCGCCACAAAGGCCTCTTTCCTTTTCACGTTTTCAATGAGATAAAAATTCTTCGGAAACCAACGATCCTGCAATACGCTGTAAGAACCTGGTTTTTCCGTTTCCCGGTCAAAAAGAAGCCTTGCCTTCTTTTCTCCGACAACGACACTGAGGCCATTCTCCTGGTCCAAAATGTCAAAAATCACAATCTGCTCAGAACCGAACCTGTCTCGGCTTCCGCGACTCAGCGGCAGGCTCGAACGCACCTGGTACTTGTAAATGTCAAGCTCTGTGTCGGCCTTGTATGTTCCCGCCTCGTTTTTATGCCGATAGTAGGAGGTTTCATCGCAGCAGAAAATCTCCCGGGGTTCGATGTATTTTGGCTGGTCTCCCGGGCCGGCAAATGCATTTAATATCTTCGATTGGGTCATTGCGGCCTGTAAAGGTTCTGTAAATCGAGTTTCATCACGCATTTCTTTCAGTAGATTTAAAATAAGCGAGGAATCCAGCGTATCGCCGGTTGGATATTGGATCTCAGGCTTCAGGTTCGTCAATACGACAAACTCTTCAAATGCCGGGCTGGAAATATCAACCGGCGCAGTGAACGTTTTATCGCGAACACTGCTTTTGTAATAACTGACCTCATCGCTGATGCCGACATGTTCAGCGTCGATGGTAAATGTGACGGTCTCGGCTGTGGTCTTTGTCTGGGATATCGGCGGGGGGGGTCTTGATAAAATCAACTTTCCAGAGCCGGCCGAGCGCGATGAGCACAAGAAAACCGGCGGCGATCCCCAACACGGTTCTTAAGGTCTTTCTGCTGAGAGATTGATAAACAATAATACCGCTGCCGAACAGGATTATAAAAATATTGCGGATAACCCTAATGGATAAGTTGAGCGTATAATAATCTTTTAAATTGTCAATTGTGGAAGAAGACATCTTGATTTTCGTAACCTCCGGTATCAATGCCGCCAGGAGTAGCCACAGGATTATGACGGCAATATATACGGCCAGGATACTTACACCAACGATGGCATACCGGCTGAATTTAGGGGTGATGACCGCCAGCAGGAAAAAGGGAATGATAAACGACGTCTTCTCGATCAGGATCTCCGGAATCGCCAGTAAAATATACTTCAGAGGAAAACCGTTGGCTGTAAAAACAAACAGTTCCGCCAGTAAGGCCAGCAGCACGAATGTTCCCGCTGCAAAACAGACTTTCGTGATGAGCAGCGGTTTACGTCCGATGGGCCGGGTAAACCAGAATGCCGTTGTACCGACCAGCGGATCAGATTGCACAAGCAGCGGAACGATGACAATGACCATCAGGCCCTGCAGGAACCGGATGAATATCGTAAGCTGCGGCAAGATTACTTGAAGCTGAAGATTATCGATGGCGATCTTTGCCCCTCCGATACCCATAAAGGACTGGATACATAGAAGCACCGCCCAACAGATCAGCATCAGTCGCAAGTGCAGCATATCTTTCTTTAAGACCGGCAATAAAAAGTTCATGGAAAACTCTCTCTAAGAATTGGATTGTTTAAATTGTTTAGCCAGCACGACAAATATCTCCCGCAGCGACATTCCCTGCGCGGCAATATCCGTACACGCAGGCAGCAGCGACCGGATGCGCTGCTGGCCGGCGTCCTCCTGGTACTGCGTATCAACAAACCGCACGGCCCGTCCCTTCTGTTCCGCCGCAAGCCACTCGGCTGGAAAAGAAACGGCTCCGGCCGGGGCTTCGCCCAGTGTCACCTCCACCCACCGGAATCGACATTGTAGTTCCTCGATGTTCTCGTTGACCATGAGCGCGCCTTTATCAATGATGCCGACCCGGTCGGCCAGCCGTTCCACCTCATCCACATCATGCGACGAAATAAATATCGTCCAGTTCTCCGTTTCCGTGACCTCTAGTATCCCGCTGACGAATTCCTCCCGCACCAGCGGGTCTAATCCGCTGAAGGGTTCATCCAAAACCAGAAGTTTGGGACGGTACGCAAGAGATGAAACCAGCGCGGCTTTCATCCGCATCCCTCGCGATAGACTTTTCAATTTTTTGTCCAGCGGAATATCAAACTGTTTTAACAACTGCTGACAAAAACCGTCGTCCCACGTGGGGTAAAACGATTTGCAGTAATTCAAAAAATACCCCGTCTTCATCCAGAGAGGCAACTCCTGATTTTCAGATACGTAACCGATTTGAGCGAATTCAGTGGGACTAAGCTTCCTCGAATCGACCCCGAAAACCGTCGATGTCCCCGCGTTGGGGGATAGAATATTCATCAGGGCCTTGATAGTGGTCGTTTTGCCGGCTCCGTTGGGTCCCAGAAAGGCGAAAATACATCCCGTGGGAATATTCAGCGTAAGATTGTTTATGGCGACCTGCTTGCCAAACCGTTTTGTCAGTTGCTCCGTGGTTATCACGTACTCCATTTTGCCCTCGTTCTATTTTCCTTTCCCCCAGTGATTTTGAATCGCTTCGATCAGTTCCCCTTTTTTTATGGATAGTCGTCTGGCTTCAATGACTAATTTTTCAGCCTCCGTATTTAAAATAGTGTGTCGCTGCTCCTCGGTGGCGTTGCCCAACTTCGACACGATACTGCCGATGCCGGGTTTTATTTCGATGAGTTTTTCCTGAACAAGCAGGGTGACTATTTTCTGAGCGGTATTCGGATTGATTCGTAATTCCTTGCTCATCTCACGGACGGAGGGGAATGGATCGCCTTCCTGGAGCCGGCCTGAAACAATGGCTTTTTTCACGGCATAGATCACCTGCTCATAGATGGGAATGCCTGCCTTAAATGTGACCGAAAAAGGAATCATTGTTTGTCGCCTGCTTTTTAGGTTTCCTTCTTAATCTTGTGTGTACTATGTCACACAGTACACATATTGTCAACACATAATTTAAAATACTTCTTTTCCACATTCCGGATGCTTGCCTTGAAATACGGACTCGCAATCTCCGAAATTCACGCCTGAATTTTTTAATCTCCCCGGCCGCATCCAATATTCTTGCGCTCTTTTCTCTGCTTCATTCTAAGTCCGATTTCACTATCCTGCTGTCTTATAAAATTCCATAAATTTTTAACCCCTTTCGCAATAAAGACTTATGATTTCTACAACCTTCAAAAATCGCCGATTTTCGACACCGCCACGCAAGTCCAGCCCATATAGGAGACGCTTATTTTGCGCCCCGGAAAGGAGTATGATGTGCCATAATATTATGTAAAATCAGTTCAGCTTGAAAAGCTGTCCTTAATTTTGATTTTTGCACTTTGATTTTTGATATCCAAAAAATGGTTCACCCTCATTTTTTGGAAAAACAAACCCATTTCAAAAATCGTTAACTTGTTATACAGAAAGGACTAATCTCAAAATCGCAAAACAAAAGCAAACCCAAACAAACCCATTTAACCCAATTGTGGATAACGTTAATTGAACGCTACACGCGGTACACTGCCCGTTATTCCCGTGTGCGGAAGAAGTTGAGGAGGGCGTTCTGCCGGGCGGCAAGGGTAATGCGCGCTGTCCAGAGGCGCAGGTGCCAGGAATTGCCCACAACGCATTTGGCCTTTTCGATGATGTCCAGCGCCTGCTGAAAATCCTTATGCTTGTAATGAATGATCGCGGCGCAGGTATATGCGGCGGAAATTTTAATATCCAGGCCGATGGCGTGTTCGAGAAACTGCAGGCAGCCTTCCACGTCGTGTTTGTTCATCAATATCGCGGCCATCGCGAAATATGCCTGTGCCTGCTCGGGATTGCTGTCGAGCGTCCGCAGGAAGCAATTGACCGCCTCGTCATATTCGCCGAGGCCCAGCAGCATTCGTCCCATCAGCAGTAGCGCCTGTTCATCATTGCAGGAAAGCCCAAGCTCGGTTTTAAGCAGGTCGGCAACTTCGGCGGGCTGCTTTTGCCACAGTAAAATCTGCGCCAGACGGAATCGCGGACCCGCGAGTTTCGCGTCGGCGTTTATGGCGCTGCGATAGGCGGCAATCGCCTTGTCAAACCGGCCCTGAGTGCGGTAAATTTCGCCGCGGTAGAACATCGCCGGGGCGAAATCCGGCTGCAAATCCAGCATCCAGTTCAGCTTTTCCGCGGCCTTTTGAATCTGTCCGTGTTCCAGCAGAAAGATGCTGTAGTCCAGCAGAATTTCCACGTTGCCAGGGTTTTGGCGCAGTTCGCAGAGGAAATTCTCATTAGCCTTGTCGTATTGTCCGTTGGCCCAGCAGGCCTGGGCGATGCGGTAATGAATCTGCGGATGTGCCGGCTCCAGCTCGGCGGTTTTTTCCCAGCACCAGGCGGCGCGGGCGTACAGGCCGCGGGTGAACAGCGAATTACCGATGTTATAAAAGCAAATCGCGCAATTGGGATTCAATTCCTGCGCCAGATAAAACATCTGCTCGGCCTTGTCGTACTGCTCCATTTCGGTATAGGTAATAATCCGGTTGCAGTAGGCCGGCTCAAATGTCGGGTCGATTTTCTCGATGTCTTCAAAGGTGGATATGGCCAAATCATATTGTGCCGTGCGGGTGTAATCAACGGCTAAGCAATTGAGAATCTCCACATCGTCGGGCGACAAATCCAGCGCGTGCCGAAAGCAGGTAATGGCTTCTTCGTAACGCTCAAGGCCGTCGAGCGTCAGGCCCATATTGAAGTGTGAGGAACAGCAGGCGGGATTGAGCGCGACGGCTTCGTTAAGTTTTTCGAGCGCCTGCTGCATCAAGCCTGTCTCGTAAAGTTCGTAAGCCTCGCCGATGCGCTGTTCCGCCTCGTCCCAACTGTTGAGGTTGTCGTCGTTTTCGTCGTAAAAAGATGAATCAGCCATAGGGTATCTGCCATTCCATTTTGCCGAGTTCTTTTCCGCAGATACTATCGGTTCAGCGAAGGCGGTGCTTTGTCTGGATTGTCCGGCGAAAGGAAAGTGAGGATTTTGGAAACTTTTTTCTGGCGGAGCGGGGCTTAACCCTTTATAATTTCGAAGCTTAAGATTTCGCTGAAAACAATCGCTGTCGCGGCGGCAAAGATTGTTTTTGAAAAAACATCGCACCGGTCCGATAATGGGACCGACGGGTTCGGGTATCCGGCCGGGACGGTCTATAGGCGGATGTTTCATACGGACTTATGAAAAACGGAAATAAAACAGAAACTATAACGGAGCCGACTTATGATTAGAGAAATCAAAGGACAGCTTACCGCAGGGAAGCACAATTTTGGTATCGTGGTCAGCCGATTCAACGAATTTATCACGAGCAAGCTGCTGGCCGGGGCGATTGATTGTCTTCAGCGTCACGGCGCGTCGGATGAACAAATCACCGTGGTGTGGGTGCCGGGGACGATAGAGATTACACCGGCGGCCAAGAAAATGGCGCAGGGTGGTAAGTATTCCGCCGTGCTGTGCTTGGGCGCTGTCATTCGCGGCCAGACGGGGCATTACGATTATGTCTGCCAGCAGATTTCACGCGGCGTTGGGGCGATCAATTATGATACGGGCGTGCCGACGATATTCGGCGTATTGACCTGCGAGACGATTGAGCAGGCTATCGAGCGTGCCGGCAGCAAGCAGGGCAACGCCGGCGCCAGCGCGGCGATGGCGGCCATTGAAATGGCGGATGTTATAGCCAAACTGTAATATAGGTATGCAGGGATAAAATTTGGAGTGTCTAACAAACGCCTTTGCATTCAAGCGGCTTATTTTGTGTCCGGCGGCTTAGAAAAAACCACTGAGTCCAATACGTGAATAAATCGTGTCGAAATACATGACTATCGATCGACGAACCCAGGCAAGAGAACTGGCGATGCAGGCGCTATGTCAGTTAGACGTTCAGGGAGAGGACATCTTTGCCTGGCTGGGACGGTTCTTTCGTGAGCAGTGCGATGACGCGATGACGATTCAACTGGCCGAGCAGTGGACAAAGGGGGCGTGGGAAAAAGTGAACTGCTGCGATGAGCACATTGAACGAGCGGCGGCCCAGTGGAAGCTGTCGCGGATGTCGCAGGTGGATCGCAATGTTTTGCGGCTGGCGGTGTATCAACTGGGGTACTGTCCGGACATTCCGGGCAAGGTGATTATTAATGAAGCGATAGAAATGGCCCGCAAATACAGCACGGAACAATCGCCGCGATTTATCAATGGCGTTCTGGACGCGGTGCTTAAACAGCTTCGTCCCGGCGGGGCGGCGCCTTCCGTTGCGGCCTCCGGTAAAGAAGAGGGCAAGGAAGAAAGCGGAGAACTTTCATGAGAACTATCGCCGTACTCAATCAGAAAGGCGGCGTGGGAAAGACCACGACGGTGGTTAATGTCGCCGCGGCGCTGGCAGACCGGGGACTGCGGGTTCTGGCGATAGACCTTGACCCGCAGGCGCATCTGACGGTTCATCTGGGTGTTGACGCGGAACAGAAAGATTGCGGAATTTATAAAGTTTTAGCCGGTTCAACGAGCATAGAAGAGGCGGTCGTGCAGGTTCGACCGAATCTGCGGCTTCTGGGTGCTGGGATTGATTTGGTGGGAGCGGAGGCGGAACTCGTCGGCGAGGTCGGGCGCGAGATTATTCTGCGTCAGGCGCTGGAGCCGGTGAAAGACAAGTTTGATTATGTGCTCATTGATTGTCCGCCGTCGCTGGGCTTACTGACGCTTAACGCGTTGTCGGCATCGACAGAGGTGGTGATACCGATTCAGCCTCATTTTCTGGCTTTGCAGGGATTCAGCCGGCTGTTGCAGACGGTTTCGCTGGTACAGAGCCGCATCAACCCGGCGCTGCGCGTCTCGGCGATTCTGATGTGTATGTTTGACGCCCGCACGAGCCTGTCAACGGAAGTGCGAGAGGATATAGAAAAGTTTTTGAGCGGGGCGCGTAATCAGAACAGCCCTTGGGCCGGCGCGCAGATTATTCCCGTGCATGTCCGGCGGAATATCAAGCTGGCCGAGGCGCCCAGCTATGGGAAAACGATATTCGAGTATGAGCCCGGCTGTCACGGGGCGACGGACTATCTGGCGGTGGCGGAGTTTATTCATACCGGAAAAATCTGCGGCGCATTCGAGCAGAAGAAAACACAGGAGTCTGCCGCCGAGAATGTGACGGAACCTGCGACACAGGATACAACGGAATCTATTTCATCATAGAGCATCTAAAGAATTGGGGAAATAAAAAAGGCTGCTTCGTGGATGATGAAGCAACCTTCGTTCGAAAAAATTCGCTTGCACGCGAACTCTACTGTTCATTTTTAATCAAATTATGCGTTGTTTATTTTTTTGTCAACAGAAAAATTCCATATAATTTTAATTTTCATTTCTTTTGTCCGCCGTCGAAAATTTCTGCTTTTGAATAACAAACTAAACGTCTGATGTTTTTGCCATTCCTGGCTTGCCCCGGAGTCCAGATTGAAAACCGCCTGGATTCCCGCCTTCGCTGGAATGACAGAGTAATTGTTCGGCCATTCCCGCAAAGAGGTTATCATGCGGGGTTCATCATTGACAAAATCCGCGGAATACGATAGTTTTTGCTTTTGATAAGAAACAGACCATAGGGAAGGGGTTTAAGAAATGGCGGCGATACTTATTGTTATCATAGCGGTTTTAGGAGTGCCGCTGCTGGTTTTGGCGGTGATGTATAACCTGCTGATTTCCCGTCGCAACCAGGTACAGAATATATTCGGGACGATGGACGCGATGCTGAAAAAACGGTGGGACCTCGTGCCGAACCTTGTCGCCGCGGTTCAGGGCTATGCTCAGCATGAAAAGTCCCTCTTTGAGAATGTGACGCAGGCGCGGGCGCGGGCGATGGGTGGGCAGATGAGTCCTAACGAAATGGTTCAGTACGACAATGCCGTGTCCCAGTTGATGGGGGTGTTTCGTGCGACGGTAGAAAATTATCCCCAGTTGAAGGCCGGGGAGAATTTTTTGCACTTGCAACGGACACTCAATGAACTGGAAGAGCAGATTTCGGCGGCCCGGCGGGCTTATAACGCGGCCGTGACCGACTATAACAACGCCGTGGAGATGTTCCCGACCAATATCATTGCCGCGATGTTTGACTTTGAACGGAAGACTCTGCTGGAGTTTTCCGAACAAGACCGGCGGAATCCGGATGTTGGGAAAATCATACGATGAAAACGCTCGACGAACTGCGGGAGTATTACGACACCGACCTCAAGCTGGACCTTGCGGATTTTGAACGGCAGCGGCAGAAAATAGTCACGCATTCAATGATTGTATTCGGCGCTCTGGCCGGGGCGGGCGTTCTGGTGGCGCTGTTTTTGATGTTGCGGGGTTTGCCGCCGGTGATACTGCTGTTTATCCTGATTGGGTGTGCGATTATCGGGGGCGTGTATTATTATATTGCCGGGCTGGATTATCGAAGCGGCTTCAAGAGGATTATTTTGCCCAAGCTGATTGCGTTTGTCGAGCCGGGACTGGAGTATCGGCCCGAGCAAGGCATCTCCAAAGAATTGTTCAGGGCCGCGGGGCTGTTTTTGCATTCTATCGACCGCTACAAATGCGAAGATATGATTCAAGGGAAAGTCGGCAAGACGGAAATCGCGTTTTCGGAAGTCCACGCCGAGTACAAGACGACTTCCGGGAGCGGCAAGAACAGGCGTACCGAGTGGCATACGATATTTAAGGGACTTTTCTTTATCGCCGACTTTAACAAAGATTTTCACGGGCGGACGGTGGTGCTGCCGGACACGGCGGAGAAATTATTCGGCCTGTTCGGACAGACGCTGCAATCGTGGAATTCGTCTTATGGGCAGCTTGTCCGGCTGGAGGATGTGGAGTTCGAGAAGGAGTTTGTGGTCTATGGGACCGATCAGATTGAGGCGAGGTATATTTTGTCGCCGGCGCTGATGGAGCGGATACTTCTTTTCGGGCGCAAAGCGGGGAAGAAGATTTATCTTTCATTCCTGGGTTCGAAGGTTTTCGTGGCAATCCCGGTGCAGGAAAATATGTTCGAGCCGAAGGTGTTTTCATCGATTCTGGATTTTAATGTGATTGCGGAATATTATGCCCAGTTGCAGCTTGGCGTCGGCATCGTGGATGAACTGAATCTGAATACGCGAATCTGGACGAAAGAATAGGAAGGAAATTCAAAAGTTAAAAAGTAAAAGGCAAAATTGAAGAAGCCTTCGGCGGGGGAATAAACAGATTCCTCGCCCCTTTATTTTTCCAGTTTCAAGGCTTTTTTGGGGCAGGCAGAGGTACAGAGGCCGCATTTCAAACAGTCGCCATCCATCGCCTTTTCCATGCCCTTATCTTTGTACTTGTACGGCGAAACCTGAATCGGGCATACTTTGCCGCACAGCTTGCATTCGTTGCAGAGGCTCGAATCTATTTTAACAGGCCGCTTGCCTTTTCCGACCCAGTTCGAGATCGAACCGATCGGGCAAAAACAGCACCATATCCTCGGATGATAAATAATCGCCAGAACAAGCGCGATGCCTGTTGTTACCGTAAGCACAACCACAAAGGCTTTGCCTATTTTGTACGGGTCCGGCCAAAACCTGATGATTTGCACCGTAACAACCGACATAAGAATGGTCAGCATTGCAATTCTCATCGACAGACTCTTGAAAGCCGCCGGGATTTGTTTGTTCGGACTTATCCGCATTATCGCAGTGTCGAAAAAACTTCCTCTTGGGCAGTACCAGTCGCACCATTTCCGCCCGCGCGAAAAAGCGATACTTATGCCCGCAATCATACAAATCGGAATAAAATAGCCCAGCAGGGGATAAAACCACCCGCCGACAATAACGATTGGGAAAATAACAGCCGTGCTGGTTTGTTTTATCAGCCTTTTCTTTTTTGCGATTTCAAATTTACTCATACGGACTCCAGTGACCATTCACGGGTATTTTTACAGTACGCAGCAACATGCCCGATGTTCAAAACTTTTTCCAGCGGCAATAAAAAAGGCGGAGCGATAAGTGCTCCGCCTTCAAATTTTGCTATTGGGCCGCTGATTTATTGTGTTTTCAAAGTTGTTATCAGCGTATTGATCTTCGCGTTTAACTCAGCGACGGCGGGGCCTGTAATGAAGTCCTTCTGTTTGGGGTCGCCGTCGGTGAATTTATCAATCTCCATCAAAGCGACTATCGCAAACCGCTGATATTTGCTCTGAATCAGGCATTTTGTAATCAGCAGCGCTTCTTTTATTACCTTGACGCGTGCCTGGGCTGATTTGCCGGGACCGACGCCCTGAATAGTTCCGTTTTGGACCGATTCGTCATAGAAGGCGATGATGTCGTTTATTTGCCGGAGAGGAGGATAAACACCGATTCCCGCCACGGCCAGCGTTACCAGAGGCTGTTCGGGGTCGTCGCTGCCAATTTCCAGTGTTGCCGCGGCGGCTCCTATAGTTGTGGGCGTATAAACAACGCTTAACTCAACTATACCGTTGGGTTCAATAACCAAAGGAAGCTCGGGCAAAACAAAGACGGCAAAATCGGCGCTGCTGTCTTCGGTCCAGGCGATAGAGTTTATCATCAGTTGGGCATCCCCATAGTTGGCAATAGTCATATTCTGTGCGACTGATGTGCCAAAGTCTATTGATCCAAAATCCAGCGACGCAGGTTCTAAGGTAATCTCCGGGCTGGTGCCGAGGCCGGCCAGGACCACCTCAACAACTGATTCGTCTTTATCATCACTGACGATCCGAACAACAGCAGAGGCCGGTCCATCGGCTGAAGGCGTAAAGGTAAATTCGTAATTGACAGGGGTTTCGGTACTTGGAGCAATTACCAGCAGAGTGTTAGGATCATTAGGATCAATCACAGGGCCGCTGGTAAGAGTAAAGCCTGCGTCGCCAGCCAGCGTGACTGAACTGACCTTCAGGTCTGCCGTACCAATATTGTAAATCTGAACCTGAACAGTCTTGATTTCACCAGCCTTCACAGCGCCAAAATCCCAGGAAAGCGTTGCTGGAAATACTTCAATTTCAGGCGCCGTTTGTGACACATTGAGGTTGATGACGCCGCCATATTCCAGATAACAGGGCAAGGCACAAGGAGAACCGTCTTGATAAGTACCCATCAAAGTGAAAATCAATGTGCTTTCGTCTGCATTTGTATTAATGATCTGTTTCTGACCTTCTTCAAGAATTCCCGGAATGGGCTCAAAAGAAGAACCATATACCGTCACATTGTCCGTTGATGTCGTATTCAGCGTGGTATCTATTTTGCCCGCATAAATATTGATCGTATTGTAACCGCCTGAGCTAAAATTGCCACCACCGAAACCGCCATATACCTCAGAAATATGCGCTCCGGGCAAAAGATTCACTGTTGAGCTGAACACAATCGTATATCCAGTTTCACAATTGATATCCACAGGCTCCGGCTCAGAAATAATCCATACTTCACTGAGGCCGCAAACCTCTAACGCCATTGACGGAGGAGTAAAAATCGCCGCCAAGGCCAATAAAAATGCTCCCCAAAATAATCTGTTTTTGTTTGTGATTGGTAGTTTACTGGTCATAGTGCTCTCCTGATTTTCCCAAGTTTAAAATGTTTTTCGGCGCTGTTTCGACAGCGCCGCCTTTATCGAACACTATATAAGTTCATCGTGTCAAAATATGATTCGGCTTTAATTTTTTCTGTTATTATAAGACAGCCGCGTAAAGAAGCGTTTGAACATCGGATTCCATAAAATGGAATTTTCAGATTCGATTTTTATATGTTTTCCCGACACAAAACGGCCGATATGAAGAAAATGTTTTGCGATTGTGCAGAGAAGGACTTACTATACAGGGAATATCTGATAATATGAAAAGAGCATTTACGGTGATTGAAATAATCGTTGCGGTGTCCATTCTGGGCATTCTGGCGGCGATTATACTGCCGATGCTCGGCTCTTCTGTGCAGGCCAAAGAAACCGCCGCTCGGGAAGCCCTGCGTATTATGCGCAGTCAGATAGAACTGTACAGGTTTGAGCACAAGGGTTTAGTGCCTGGATACAAGAATGTCATCCAAGCAACATCCGCCGAGTTGGTAAATCAATTTACCGGCACTACGACGATTGCCGGGTTAGTCAGCGCCTCAAAAATTCCTGCCGGGTCATACATCTATGGGCCTTATGTGCAGAAACTGCCTGTCAATCCATTTAACAAATTATCCACCATCAAATTTGTTCCCTCGGCGACGGCGTTTTCCGCTGCCGCCGACAAAACCACCGGCTGGCTGTACAAGAAGGAAACTGCCGAATTCAAACTCAACTGGACGGGAACCGACGCCACGGGGAAAGCCTATACTGATTATTAAGCTTCTTTCGCGTCTTTATTTCCAGTTGAATTGAGCGTAATCCCGACCTTTATTTGACAGCGCATTCCCTATCTTGAAAATCATCCTGCGGAGTTGTGAAAATTGGCGGGGATGGTATAATCCGCGTTGATGGCGAATCCACAGGACAATTTGACGCCGGCAATGCGGCAATTTATGGAGTTCAAGAAGAAGTACCCCGATGCAATACTGTTTTTCCGGATGGGGGACTTCTATGAGACGTTCTATGAAGATGCGGAGACCTGTTCGCGTGTGCTGGGGCTGGTACTGACCAGCCGGAACAAGGGCAGCGACAACCCCGTGCCGCTGGCGGGTCTGCCGTATCACGCGGTGGACGGCTATCTCAAGAAAATGCTTCTGGCGGGGTGTAAAGTGGCCGTCTGCGAGCAGATTGAAGACCCCAAATTAGCCAAAGGCTGTGTCAAGCGTGATGTGATACGCATTGTTACGCCCGGCACGCTGACTGATGATATGCTGCTCAATGAGCGGGAGGATAATTTTCTGGCGGCGGTGCACCTGGGACGCAAAGAGGCCGCGATTTCGTGGGTGGATATTTCGACGGGGCATTTTTTCATTCAATCGGTGCGGGAGCAGCAGGTGGTGGATGAATTGCTGCGTCTGGGGCCGCGGGAGGTGCTGCTGGCCGAGCGACGGGCGGAGTTATTCGCGGGCGAACAAAAAAAGCTGGCCGAGCAGATTCGGCAGCTGTCCGGCGCGACGATTACGGAACGGCCGGGCTGGTATTTTGATCCGTACAACGCCCGGCAAAAGCTGTTCAAGCATTTCGGCGTTTCGACGCTGGAAGGATTCGGGCTGGAGGATTCGTTTGAAGGCGTTGCGGCGGCGGGGGCGATTCTTGAGTATCTGGATGAGACGCAGAAAACAGCAATCAAGCACATCACGTCCATAAAAAAAATCAAACACAGCGAAAACCTGCAAATCGACCAGACGACGCTGCGTTCACTGGAAGTATTGCGTACGATGCGCAGCGAAAGCGGCAAAGGCACGCTGCTGGAATGTGTCGATAAGACGCTGACGGGGATGGGTTCCCGGCTGATGCGGTACTGGATTTGTATGCCGCTGTGCGATGTCGAAAAGATTCAGCGGCGACAGGAAGCAGTACAGGAGTTTGTTGAAAATGACGCTCTTTGTGCGGATGTGCGCAGTCGGCTCAAAGGGATTTCCGACCCGGAGCGAATTGTCGCACGGGTGACGACGAATCGCGCGACGCCGCGGGATTTGGTCGCTCTGGCGGCGACGCTGCGGGCGATCCCGGCGATGCGGGAGAAACTGCTGAAATGCCATTCGGAACTGCTGGCGACGCTGGCCGGCGGCTATGACAGCATTGACGAACTGGCGGAACTTCTGGAGCGGGCGATTGAGCCGGAACCGCCGGTGCATCTGCGGGACGGCGGCGTCATCCGCGACGGCTTTAATCCGCAGCTTGATAAATACCGTTCGATTTCGCGCGACGGGCAAAGCTGGCTGGCGCAATATCAGCAGCAGGAAATTCAGCGAACCGGCATTGCCAATCTCAAAGTCGGCTTTAACAAGGTCTTTGGTTATTATATCGAAATCAATCATACGCAGGCTGAGAAGGCGCCGGCTGAGTATGTTCGCAAGCAGACGGTGAAAAACGCCGAGCGATATATTACGGAGCAATTGAAGGAGTATGAACAGGAGGCGCTGGGGGCGGCGGAAAAGGCGCTGACGCTGGAAGCCAATCTTTTCGAACAGCTTCGCGCCGAGACGGCCCGTTATATCGCGAGGCTTCAGGCGCTGGCGCATGTAATCGCGCAAACGGATTGCCTGGCTTCGATGGCCTATATGGCGAGGCAGAATCGGTGGCTGTGCCCGCAGATTACCGACGGCAGGGAACTAATTATCCGCGACGGCAAGCACCCGGTTTTGGCGCAGATGCTGGGGGCGGAGTTTGTACCCAACGATGTGCAGCTTGGCGTTGATGGGGCGGATTTGGCGATGATAACGGGGCCGAATATGGCCGGCAAAAGTACGTATATCCGGCAGGCGGCGTTATTGGTCTTGCTGGCACAAACGGGGTCGTTTATCCCGGCGTCGGAGGCGACGATTGGCATTGTGGACCGGATATTCACCCGCGTCGGGGCTTCGGATGAGCTGGCCCGCGGGCAAAGTACATTTATGGTCGAAATGACCGAGACGGCCAATATCCTCAACAACGCCACGGGAAAATCGCTGGTGATTTTAGACGAAGTGGGACGCGGTACCAGCACGCACGATGGGCTGAGCTTAGCCTGGGCGATTACCGAACATATCGCCAACGTGATTAAATGCCGGACGCTGTTCGCGACGCATTATCATGAATTGACGTCGCTGGCGGAATTGCTGACCAATGTTCGCAATTATAATGTGGCCGTGCGGGAATGGGCCGGCGAAGTGGTGTTTCTGCATAAAATCATCCCCGGCGGGGCGGACAAAAGCTACGGCATTCACGTTGCCCGGCTGGCGGGACTGCCCAAGGACATTATTCGCCGCAGCGGTGAAATCCTGGCCGATTTGGAAAACACATTCGCTAAAGAGGCTCACGGCACGCAGTTGGCAAAACATAAAACCGCCGACAACGAAGAAATGCTGTTTGTGCAGAAAAACAAAACCGTGCTGGATAAACTGCGGGAACTGGATGTTGACCGTCTAACGCCGATTGAGGCAATCAATCTGCTCAATGAAATCAAAGAACAAATGGAGTAGAATCCATTCAAGTCAGCCATTTAATTTCAGCGGCGCAGTCAGGCCAGCGACGAATCAAGCCTTCTCGGTCGCCATGTTCATAATCGTCGAATTCAAATCCCGGGGTGACGGTACAGCTCATCAGACACCATTGACCGCTATCAATGAGTCTTGCTCCCTGCCATACGTCGTGCGGCACGACAACCTGCACCTGCTGGCCGGCCAAAATATCCGGACCGATGATGATATCGCGGCTGGAACCATCAGGGCAAAGCCGCAGCATTTTTACGGGGTCGCCAAGATGATAATGAAAAATCTCATCGCTTTTGACGCGGTGCATTTTAGAGCAGGTATCGGCGGTCAGCAGGTATAAAATGGCGGTGCCGTGGCAGCGGTCGCCGGTATAGCGGATATCCAGCCCGGCACGGGCGATTTTTTCGGCGGCGCGCCAGGTCTCCACGTACCAGCCGCCTTCCCGCGGCAGCGGCTGCATACCAAAATGGTCTATAATTTGCCGGGCAATGTATGGATTCATTTTAGGCGTTTTCTTTTCAGCAGGCATCATATCCTGTCACGGCATTGATGTCCATACGATGGTTTTTACACAATACCTGATAAAACCGTATTTTGTTGCGAAAAATGTTGTTTTGGGGACGTATAAATGATGGACAGAGCCGAAATGAGATAATAGAATAAGGCTTAAAAGTTGACATGAGGAGTATGAATATGTGCGATAGTTGCGGATGCGGCGAAAAGACGTTTGAAGCGAAAGTGACCGAAGTGATTGATGCGATTCGGCCGATGCTGCAAAATGACGGCGGCGATATTGAGCTTGTCGGCGTCGATGCGGATAAAACTGTGCGGGTTCGCCTGCAGGGCGCGTGCCGGGGATGTCCCGGCGCCAGAATGACCCTGAAAATGGGCGTTGAGCGAGTTCTCAGGCAGAAAATCAGCGATGTTAAAGAAGTTATCGCGGTAGAATAAGGTTTTCTTGTGCTATAATTATGCGGGAATCCCAAAATCTGTATGAGCCGGCGGGAGATTTCCCGCGGAAGGGAATCGCTTCCAAACACCTCAAGACTTTGCGGTGGATTCTGACGGCGGTCTGTGTGGTATGGGTGGTGTGGTATTTTTATCACTATCGCCAGTCTTTAGGTCTATTTACGTCATTGTCGGTGCCGGTAATGGCTATTTTGCTGATTCTGGCCGCGATACATATGTGTCTGTATGCGCTGCAATTCTATCTGGTATTGCGGACATGTACCCCTCGGCCATTTTCTTTCTTTGTTTTTTTTAAGACCATTATTCTGGGTCGGATTTTCAGCAACGTTGCCCCGCAGGGCGGCAATGTATATCGAGCGGTCTATTTTAAGTATAAATTTGGCATTTCTTACACCCATTATCTGGGCGGTTTTTTTTGTTTCCTCTGGATTGACGCAGCGATGAATATTTTACTTGCGGCGGCGGTTTTCGGATGGTTTGAGCCGGAGTTCCGCATTGGAGCAGTGTCGATATGGTGGATTTTGCTGGCTATGACGGCGATGTGGTTTATGCCTCTTTTGTTTGAGGCGCTGTTTCGCCGGCAATCTTTTCATGAGGGGATTCTGCTCTGGCTGCACAGCAGAATTTCTGAAATGCTGAGGGTTGCGGTACAAAGCCTGTCGCATATCCGGATGCTTGGCATGGTGACTGCCGCCAATACAGTGAATTTTGTTAATGCGATGGCATTTTTTTATTTGTGCCTGTCCGGCTTTGGAAACGATGTCGGCGTACCCGTGCTGATGATGTTTTTTGTCCTGATGAAAATTACCAGCTATCTGATTATCACGCCGGGCAATTTCGGCCTGCGGGAAATCGCCTATGCTTTTCTGGGCCGTCAGATGGGGATGGATGCCGGGCAGGCTATGGTTGTATCCCTTCTTCATCGTCTGGCGGTATTGATTATTGTCGTTCTGCTGGCGGCCTGTTTTGGCGGGTATGACTTGCTGTACAGGGAAAAGCAAACCAAAGATTCAAACGGCCGTCGATCCTGAAAGGTGGCGGTTGATTTTTGCCGTGTCGGGTTTTTCAATGACTTTGCGTTCGATGATGATGGCGGTTTGTTTCGGCGGACGGGATTTGCTGCCCGGCGGCTTCAAGCTTCTGGGGCAAAACAAGCGGGCGGACAATCCCAGGGGAAAGGACCGTGGAGTGTTGTGAAAAAAAAGATACTGCCAAAATCCAAAGAGATGACAGCGCATCACATCCATAAAAAAGATTTATGGCTGATAATTGTGGTTATCATTATCAGTATATTCCTCAATGGGCTGGGATTCGGCTGGGGGAAAGACGGCTATGTCCCGTGGTCGCCGGATTCCATCGAAGGGGTGACCACCGTTCGGGAGCTGCCGAATCTGTTTGGTACATGGACCAACAAATATCCGCGGCTGCAATTTCTGATTGATGGGTTGTGTTATAAACCAGTTGTCCGGTCCTGGGAGAGAGAGCCGGTTGCGGTGCAGCGCGGCGGAAGGGTGGAACAATCCGTACTGACTCAGGAACAGCTTGAGGTGCTGGCGACGATTTCGAGAATTAATATTCTGATTATGTCTGCGGGTATCCTTATTTTTGTATATTTAATCGCCCGGTTTTATTACGCCGATTCGATCGCGGCGTTTTTTGCTTCTCTGTCTATTGCAGTGACTTTAAATTTTGTCTATTACAGTCATACGACCTGTGTTGATATTCCATCGATGTTCTGGATTACGCTGGGAGTTTATTTCCTGCTAAAAAGCGTTTATTCGGGCAGCCTGTTTTATCCTGTCATGATGGGAATAGCACTTGCTTGTGCCTGCTGCACCAAGGATCCAATGCTGTTTTATGCCGCCGCGTTTGCCCTGGCCTACATTGTTTTACGTTTTTATCATTTTCGTCAACAGGGGCTGGGGTTCAAGGCGTGTCTTCTTTCGCTTTTGAATCGAAATACTTGGTTAGCGATGGGTGCGTTTTTATTTGTTTTTGCACTGCTTCAGGGCATTTTATTTTCGCCGAAGGCCTACTGGGAGCGGATGGGTGTCTGGGTTGGGGGCCGTGGAGTTAAGGACTTCAATCAGGGTTTTGGCGGGCAATGGATATTGCTGACCGGAACGCTGGGGTCGTTTTACTGGTCTATCGGCTGGCCGCTGCTGATGTTATGGTTATTTTCCATGGTATTGACATTTAAAAAGCACCGGCTGCTTAACACGGTTATCGTAATATTGCCGCTGGTTATCTTTTATGTTCTGGTTTCAATGCGGATTCATATGAGTTATATCCGGTATTATTTACCGGTGATGGGGGTATTCTTTCTTCCAGTTGGGGCATATATCGCACAACTGTTTTCCGTGAAAGTCACGTGGGTACGTCGTCCGGCGTTAGCATTGATTGCCTTATGTTATGTCTTGAGCCTGATGAATTGTTTAGCGATGGATATGGAGCTGATCAATGATTCAAGAAATCAGGCTGCTGAATGGTTTAAAACAAATGTAAAACAGAATACGCCGGTTCTGTCTCTGATTCGGTATCCTTTTGGACTGAAGTTGTCGAAATTCGGGTATCCAACAATCGATAACTGGAAAGTTCCGCCATTGCAGGTTCTGCTGGATAATCAAAAAAATCTGCCGGAGTATATTGTTATCAGCAATAACTGGCTGACGATTTCCACCCCGGATGCAGCAGCATTTAAAGAATCGCTGCTGGAGGGCAGGGCGGGATTTACAAAGACTGCGGAATTTGGAAGTAAAGGATACATGTATCCCCGGCGAAACTGGCTGTCGATTGCGGTCTGGCCGATGCCGTCACGTTTTGAGGAAATCAGTCCGGAAATTATTGTGATGAAGAAAAAGCCGGCGAAGTGATTTTTTAGATAGTAAAAAATCACGACGTAATAATCCGTCCTGTTTGCTATTTTTTCTCCAGGATAATGGTCTGGAACATTCCCAGAAATCCGCTTAAGGGGCTCAGGCAAAATTCCAAACCCTTGAATATGGGATAGGAACATGTTGGAGCCAGTTGCCGCAGGGTCAGTCCGCCGCTGAAGAGGTATCGAAACGGAGTGTGATGGCGGATATTCATTATTTGCAGCGATGGAAACTCAGACTCAAATTGCCGGCGGTCACGGCAAAAAACAATCCATGGCAGGGCGCCATTGGCTGTGGAAAGCGGCCCCTGCGACTGAAATTCCCAGCGGGCAGCGGGGTCAAAACCCTCGTGGTGAAAATGGGTATAAATAAACCGTCCCCAGCAGGTGTTGGCCGGTTCAATCATAGCCACTCTGCCGCCGGGCTTGAGGCATCGCGCCGCTTCCCGAAAAAATGCGCGGACATTCGGGATATGATGCAGGACATCGATCATCACAATCGCATCCAGCGATTGATCGTCAAAAGGCATGGCCGTCGCTGAGAAAATCTTGTCCACCGAAGGTAATTGCAGGACATCGGAAGTGATGATTGTCGGATACAATTCTTTTAAGAAACCGCCGCCGCTGCCTAACTCAAGGATGAATTTATCCCGGCTAAAACTTGCCGCGTCCATCATCTCCTGATAAAAGTCTTCATAGACTCGCCTTAAGAATTTCTTTTTGGTGATAATCTGCCGGTGAAGCTGTGATAATGCGGCATCATCGAGTGACGCGGCATTGTCAACCTCAGGCAATTTCAATTTATCCAGCAAACCCATAATTCATTTTGTTCCGAAAAGAATGGCCTTCAGGGTCGGTTCATATCGGAATATAACCCGATGTTTTCCCTGTGTTAAAGGGATGGATTTAAATGTGCCGAACAACAACTCTATCTGAGTTTCCTTGTTGTCCACATAAGCTTTCCAGTGAGGGTCCCAGTTGTCGATGAAACTCAGGTAGCCATTAATCGGCATATCCAGTTCCCAGACCAATTCATCGCCGTTGTATGAAACCAGTTGTCCGGAATTCTGAAATCGCAAGCTGTCTTTTAAAAAGGAGTAAATCGAGTTGTGAACCAGAGATTCCGATAAAAAGATGCGGCGGCCATCCCTGACACCCAGTAAAATATCTCTGTTGTCTTTTTCCCGTTGTGAGATATGCAGAAATCTGACATAGCTTTCAAAATACCATGTGGGGCTTCCAAGGCCGATGGTATAAACAGGTTTAATGGAAACTGTTACATCATCGGTAATTCGCGGTTTGTTAAAAGCTTCCAGGTGGAAAGATGCGGGATTGATTTGTATTCGCTTGCTGGGAGAGGGTGCGCGGTATGACCAGATATGAGCGCCGACCGGCCACATTTCGAGGGCGGCGGCAAACCAGAGTCCTGCAAATATAAGGAACCTGTAATAATTTATACGGACAGCAAGCCATTGACCCCAGATCAGGAAAAACAAGACCACGGAAAATCCAAGACCGCCCAAAACAAGAAACCAGATTCGCAGGTTGATTAATGGGCCGGAATATGCTTTCCAGTAAGGGTCATTTATCTGGTTGATATATAAATACAATTGAGTGTACAATATAATAGAATAAAATCCTGTCACGACAAGAATGAGCGATATTTTACTTTTTTTTGAAATTGAACCGGTTCCGGCCCACCGGCTTTGGATAATTTTTTCAAATGCGTCATAGGCCATTGCCAACAACCATGCTATCAGTGGGATCAAGATAATATTTAATCTTCCCCATACCCGAAGGATTGAAAATCCCGGCATATATAGCCACAGCAGTTTAAACAGATAAGAATCTTTGCCATAACTGATATAACTGATTAGCGCCATCCAGCCAATAAGCAGCAGGCAAAGATATTTCCTGGATGAAGGCCGCATGGAATAGAGCGAATTGGATGGCAAAGCAGTTTTTGGAGATAGAAAGAGCCAGACAAAAAACAGGATAACAAGAAGCAGTCCTGTAAGGCTGAAAAAATACCATCCCTCCATCTGTGAAAGCGGCGGGTAAATTAAGGCGCCAAGGGTGTCTTGTGTCGTGAACGTATAATAGGTCGAATAGTTGAAATCATTTCCGGATCGACAATGGGCCATCTCTGCCAAACGCTTTATGCATATCAGGTAGGGCATGCCTAACAGCAGGATTGCAATTCCTGAAATTCCTAAAGCAGGCAATATGGCTTTCCATGAAATACCAGATTGGCCGAGGATTATCATTCTGGAAGATCTGAAGGACAGCATGAGAGCATAAGGAACTAATAAAAATACAGAGTAATAAACAAAATAAGGGTATCCGCCTGTTATCATGCAGACTGACGAGAAAAATAAAATAAGGCATGGAGAAACCATTTTTTTTATGGAAAGCGTCATGTAGATGCGTGTGAGTGCATAAAGTATCCATGGGTACCAGGCCGCGGTATGAATTCCATTAGGAAAACGCAATGATTCCGTCAACCTGAAACTTACCGTCATAATCAGAACACCGAAAACTACCGCCCGCAGGTTTATGTTCAACAGTTTCAGCCAGTAATAAAGACCAAGTCCGAAAATTGACAACCCAAAGATTGTAAAAAGCTGGTGATCAATGCTGCTGTATCCGCCTGCCAGTTTATACCACAGGACCAGAGGTACATTAAATGGATAAAAATATTGTGCCAGAGCGCTGGAAAAAAAAGGAAATCCGGCCGCTTCAGACGGCGACCACAGGGCGGGATAACCATTGGCCAGATGAGCCAGAAGATAGATTTTATGTTTTAAGAAAAAGCCGTAGAAATCGTTGCCCATGTGGGTGTATTTCCCACCGAAAGGGATGAAATATTCCATCAGATACACAAAAGGCCAGAAGAAAACAACAACAGGAAACCAACGGGAAAAGGATGTGGATTCAGGTTCTCCGGATGAATCAGGGGTGATATCCACAGGATGATTTTCATCTGTATCACGAGTATTATTTTTGTTAACGGTTGTTTTTCTTTTTATTTTCATGTTTAACAAAAGCTCCCCGGTAAATGATGTTGTTTGTATCTTATACGAGGGGTTTGTTCACTGTTTCATTCCCGTTCGCTATATTTTTAATTCTAAGCTCATTTTACTTAAGCCATTTGAATTTGGTAAAGGCGAACCAGCTCATTTTCAGGAGCAGCCAGCCGTGGCGGAAGCGGTCAATATTGGTGGTGCCGTAGGTTCTGGCACGGTAGGTCACCGGCACTTCAATGACCTTGAAATTCTGTTTGACCGAGCCGAAGATCAGGTCAAAATCGCCGAAGGGGTCAAAATCGCCGAAAAAAGCCCGGTTGGCGGCCAGAATGTCATAATTTTTTCGGCTGATCATCTTGGTCCCGCACAGGGTATCACGAAACCGCTGGTTGAGCAGCCAACTAAAGAGTAATCCGAAGAATTTATTGGCCAGCAGGTTCAAAAACCGCATCGCCTGTTTTTCCATCGGATATACCAGCCGTGAGCCGTTGATATACTCGCCTTTGCCCTGTACCATCGCGTTAAAGAATTTCGGCAGGTCTTCCGGCGGCGCGGTCAAATCCGCATCCTGGATGACTAATATATCGCCTTTGGCGGCGGCAAAACCCTTGCGGACGGCGTCACCTTTGCCTTTGCCCTGACCCTGATGAATCAGAGTAATTTTTTTTTCCGGATGCAACGCGATCTGTTTTTCAATTTCGGCAGTGGTTCCATCCGTGCTGCTGCCGTCAACAAAAATGATTTCGGTAAATGATCCCAGGTTGGGAATTCGTTCTACTGCGTCCTTGATATTGCCCTTTTCATTGCGGCAGGGGACGATGACCGACAGGCTCATTGAATCAGGCTCTTTTGCTTTGGGATGCGGCCGGGCGATAACAAGGTTAATCAGGTTCAATCCCCGAATCCACGGTACAAGAGATAAAATCCGGTTGCACAGGCTTGACAACAGGGGGATGTATTTGGGGAAAAGCATGAAGCTTTCGCTGCGGATAAAATCAAAATCACTCAATTCAAGCAGGTTGGCGATATCTTCCGGGGGCAGCCAATTCTGGTAGCTGTTGGGCCGTCGCAATCCGCAGGCCGAGCCAAGCCGTAAAATGCTTTCCCATAGATAGCTATAATAGGTAATAATAATCCGAGTGCCGTCGTTTGTCAGGGGATGGAGATGTTCAAGGACCTGCTGGATATCCGGCCAGTCACCGATGGAATTGCAGATAAGAATATAGTCAAAAGTTTCATTGAGTTGTATTTCGTGTGGTTTCTGAGCGAAAAAATGAAGGTCGGGAAATCGTTTTTTGGCTTCTTCAATCGTCTCTGGATTGCTGTCGATCCCAATGCCGTAAGATGGCCGGACCGCCGAAAGCAGGTCGCCGCAGTCGCATCCGACATGTAAAACACGACTGCCTGGGCGAACATTATATTGATAAATTTTGTCCAACCAGCCGTAGTAATACCGGTTTTTTTCTCTCCAGCAGATTGAGAAAGAGCCGGCTTTTATTTTATCTGCGGCTGTTGTCATAGTTGCGGTTTTTGACTTTCTGTCAGAGATTGCCGATTTTTTTTCGCGCTGGGGTGTTCCATAACTCCCCGGTTCGTTATAAGCGCGGCGATATTCGCTGCATCCTTTACGTCAAAGACAGGATTATAAATCTTTATCTTGTCAGGGGCAATCGAAATTCAGGCAAATTGAATAACCTCCTGTACCGGGTGGCTTAAACTGCGGCCAGGAACTTGTTTAGAATCGCATCATATTGCGGGTAAGAACACTGTGAAGCTCACGAAACCGCTGGTTAATCGCATGCAGCAGCAGTCCCAGAAAAACAAACAACCAGGACAAAAGGATAAGGCTTGCCGCAAGAATTGCGGAAGGGACGTGTTCGACATAATGATTGGGATTGACCAGGTAATCCCGAATAGGCAAAATGCCGACCATAAGTCCGGCCAGCAGAAAGAACAGGCCGATATTTCCAAAAAATGCCAGCGGTCTTAGAGACCGGAAGAGACTGAACAGCTTCCACAGGATTTTAGAGCCGTCTTTGAAGGTATGAAGTTTGCTTTCACTTCCCTGCGGGCGATGGCGATAAGGAATCTCGACCTCGGTGATTTTTCGCTGATAATAAAGGGTTTGAATGGTCAGTTCCGTCTCAATCTCGAATCCTGAGGATACGACCGGAATAATATTAATGATTTGCCGATTGAAGGCTCGATATCCGCTCATAATATCTTTCAGGCGGGAGCCCATAATTTTATTGATGAAGAAGCAGACCAGTTTATTCCCAAAGACATGCAGGTTCCGAAAAGAAGCGTCCGTGTAATCCGCAAGACGCGAACCGACGACCATATCGGCCTGCTGGTTCAGGAGGGGTTGTATTAATTGATGTACGGCCTGGGCCGGGTACGTATCGTCGCCATCCACCATCACGTAAATGTCGGATTCGACGGAGTTAAACATCGTTTCCACAACAAACCCTTTTCCCTGACGCGGTTCCGGGACCAGGATGGCGCCCTGCTCTATGGCGATTTGCCTGGTGCGGTCGGAGGAATTGTTGTCGAAAACGACGATACGGGCGTCCGGCAACTGCTGTTTAAAGTCCAAAATCACCTTGCGGATGGTATTTTCCTCATTGCAGCATGGAATGAGCACGGCGATTTTTATTTCTTTACCTGTTTCCATATCGCTCCAGACGAATAAAGGTGCATTTGCACGGTCAGGAACCCAAAGAGTCTATAATCAACATATCTATATCTGAGTAAAAGTCTTCGGCTCGCCGGAGACAAATTATTACAAGATTGATACGATAAAGTCAAGAATTATGCCTTGCGGCAATTGGCGTCGCTTTTTTATCCTCAACATAAAGATAATCTCTTCCGATTCTTTTGATACCCCATTTTGACGGCAGCGGGAGCATGTGTTTCAGAAACGAATGCTCGTACGGGAAATAATGAAAATGAGGGTTCAGGGACCAGATGGATTCTCTCTCGCGCGGCACAACAATGATTAATTTATCGGAATACAGCCTTCGAAGCTCTTGTATTGCGGCTCTGATATCCAATATGTGCTCAAGGATATGAGTGCAGACAACCGTATCAAACTCGCCATCTTTAAATGGGAGAGTTAGAATATCCCCTTTCAGGAATTGTAAATGATGGAGTGATTTCCACTCCTCATGTTCCGTGAAATCCAGCCCAACCAGCCTGTCGATAGGAGTATGTAAAGATATCTGGTTTAATAAGTATCCCGTGCCGCATCCGACATCACACAGTGATTGTCCGCTGACATTGGAAATAATTTGTTCGACACATTTTCTTGAATTGTCCATTTCTTCCTGGATTCTTGGAAAATCCCGATAAAAAGATTTAATTTTTTCAGGCGTTAAATTCGGGATGTCAATTCTCAATTGCCGGCACTTTTTCAGGTTCATTCCGGACAGAATTGATAAAAGTGTGTTAAACAAGGGAATATCGCGAATAAGGGGAGGCGTGCAATCCTCAAGTATGAAACGAATTATATTTGTGAATTCCCGTTTCAATTCCATCCGCCTTTATTATTTCGCCTGAATAGTATCGCCATAGAATGTTCAGCAAAGAATTCCACTTTGCACTATATTGAACCTTTTGTGCAGATAATACTATCGAAGAACCCGGGAAATGTCAAGATTCTGGGCCTCCCCCCAGTTGATATGCTGCAAGAGCTGTCGAAATGAATGTTTTTGCTTTTACTGTCAGGCGGCAATATAATGTTTTCCCATGTGTAATCCAGTACGTATGCGACTTTTATAAGTATTTGATGACTAAAATATTAAGTTTTTTGAGCCGATGAGAAAAATTTCAAGAAAACCAAAGAAAACATCTTTCCGGCGAATTGCCCCCCCCTCTTTTTTGAACGATAAAATGTCGCTGTACACGCTTGGAATTTTTGTTCTGATAACCGCATTTGCAATCGGATTTCGAATTTTCAAGGGTGTAAAAACAGGCATTATTTACGACGAAGTGTACACGGTTGTCAATTTCGGGCAGCATTTTCGTGATGCTGTAACTCTTTACAAAAATCCCAATAACAATCATGTCCTTAATTCTATCCTGATTAATGCAGACAGAGTGCTCTTTGCCGGCCATGAATCGTTTTACCGCTATCATACGATCTTTTTCGGCGTATTATACTGTTTTTCGGTGATGTATCTGGTATGGACGCTGATCACGAGTCGTTTGCTTCGAATAGCCTTTGTCGCATTACTGACACTGCAATGGTTCGTCTTTGACCTTTCCTTTCTGGCCCGGGGTTATTCGATTGCACTGGCAGCGGTTTTCGGCGGGCTGGCGCTGCTTGTATGGCTGCTGAAGCGCAAGATTATGACGTCTTCTATTTGGCTGCCGATAGCCATCCTGACGGCAATGAATTTTCTTGCCTTTGGGTCCATGCTGTCAGTACCGCTGTTGCTGGTTGTGATTAACGGATGTTATATCCTTCTGTTTTCATATCGTGTTTTTCCGGAAGCAGCAAAGCCGATCAGACAGATTGGGATTCATCTGGTCGTCGTTCCGATCAGTTCATTTCTGCCGCTGTTTTTGCTGTACCGGTTTATCTATCGAGATATTCTTGCAGCCCGAGACCTATTTGGAACAATATCGTCGCTGAGACAACATCTGCTGGAGGTGCTGTGGATTAATATGCTGGCCGACAGCCGGCGGTGGGCACAGGGTGTGTATATTTTATTTTTAACGCTGACGGCCGCGGCAATAGCCTGTGTGATTTATAGTCTTATAAGGACGCGTCGGTTTCAGCAGGTCTCGTTTTTAAATCTCAAACAGCCGCAGTCATTTATCGTCTTTACGACCCTGTTGTTTTTCGCAGGCATGTATATGTATCGAAATATATTTAATATGTCTCTGGGATACCCTCGCAATGGAGTTTTTCTGATTCCGTTGTTTTTGCTGTCTTGCGGTATTATTCTGGATTCGGCGTGCGGATTGCCGGCCTCGGTCCGCTTACGCGCGGCTTGTGCGGGTTTTGCCTGCGTGGTAATCCTGATGCTGACCGCGGCAGCGCGTCCCAGTCCGTATACGGTCAAAGTTTCTACGTGGGAAATTCAAAGTCTCGCCAAGCCATTAGTTGGCGACCTGCGATCGATCGATCCATACCGCCACTGGAAGATTGGCCTGACAAAACAAACCTGGCATATGAATTTGCCGCTGCAATATTATCAGCTCTGCGGATTTCCCGTGCAGCAGGCGAATGGAGATGATTTCGATGTGATTGTCATACGCCATTCGGAAGCAGCCGCCGACTCATTTTATTATCGAAAAAAATTTTACGACAATTTTAATTGTCATGTTTTATTCAATCCTGCCTTGATTCAGCAGTATTCATTAAATGAGAAAGCAGGACAATAGTCGAGGATGACGCAGGCATGGGAAAAAACGATATTCGAAAAAAAGCCAATCCAGGCAAAGTGAAACAATTTCAGATACACGGCGACCATTCGATTGAGTCGGTCGAGCGAATCAAACGGCTGGAATGGATTTTTATGGAATTGCTGCTGGCGGCCGGGATTTATCTGTCGATAGCTTATTTCGGTCAGAAAGCAGTGCCGAATTCTGATTTTACGGCGTTTGTTCAGACCGGCGATGAAATCCTGCATTTCCGGATACCGTCCAGCTTCAAGCGCGTACCCCTGCTTGGGATTCTGCAAATTACTGTGAGCCGGTTCATATTCAACAGTCCGTATCCGATTCTGACCGGCGCGCTGGTTTTAAACGGAATACTCTATACCCTGAGTATTTTGCTGTTCTACAAGATCAGCCGGTTTTTTATTGCCCCGACAGGGTCCTTTTGTTTAAGTCTTTTGGCTTCGCTGAATCCCTGGGCGCTGGCGATGGTTGTGGACCCCATCGCGGAGACGGCCATCGTTTTCTTTGTGCTGCTGACATTGTACTTGATTTTTCTGCGGTCCCGGTGGTGTTACCTGGCGGCGATGCTGGCGTCAATGGTGCGCCATGAATGTTTCGGATTGATCGTCATCGCACTGCTATTCGACCTTTTTGACCGTCAACCCAAACGACAAAGGCTGATCGCATTTGGGTTGGCTTTTCTGGCGGCTGTACCGATGCTGCTCTGGATGATTGGAACAAAAGTGATGACAACAAATCCTGACACCACTTATTTCAAACATTTTTTAAATGTGACGCACCGAAACGGTTTTGACTTTTTAAAAATGCTCTGGACAACATCATTTTCATCGCTGCTTCAGTGGCCCGGGTGGATCCGGGCCATGCTGGTCGAGAGGCCGACAACGCAGCAGGCTGCCGATGCCGTCCGATCGCAAAATGATCTTTTAGGGTTCATTTGGAATATGGGTACGACAGGGCTTTTTGCCGCAGGCGTCGTCGGAGTTTTCGTGAAAAAGCAATGGCGATTTCTGGGTATCCTTTTATTCTGGGCGGGCTATGCAGGTATCCACATGAGCCAGAGTGTGCTGATCGACCGCTACACGCTGCCGGCAGTTTGGCTGACACTGCTGACAGCCGCTTTTGGACTTAGCGCTGTTGCAGCCTTCCTGGCTGCTCGAATACCGCGAGGCATTCTGATGGCTGCTGCCGTAATTGGGGCTATATTTGCTTTTGGGTTTACGCTGCAATTATGGCCCGCAATCAAAACGACAGCCAGAATCAGTTCGGCTTCAGGCAGCGTCGTATATGTCGGCCTTCTGCTGGCTGCGATCGGGCTGGTTAGCAGACAAATTCTCTGCCGCGGCAAAAATGCCTGGTCCGAGGGTTGTTTATTTATCATGATTGCTTTAATGATTGTGTCAAATCAGTTTTCTCTTGCGTTTCATCTGGGCAACGGAGATACCGACATCGAGTTTAAACGACTTGCCGAATGGTATCTGCAAAACACCCAGCGCAATGAGAAGATGGTTACGACCCTGCCGGGGGTGGTCAATCTGTTTCTTCCGGAAAATCATAAGAATGCGATTCATACCGGCAATATCGCCGGAAAAAATCCTGCCGAATTCGCACAAAACTGTCGACAGCAGCAAATCGTGTACGTCGCATGGGATTCACGGCTTGGATTTGCGGTAAAGGATTCTTATTACCAGGGCTGGGGTCTGGCGAAAATTCATCCGCTTGGCGGCGGAAAAGACGTCGGGCCGTTTCTATTCGTTACAAAAATTGAAGCCTCGAAGCAAAGATATATTAACCTGTACCGGTTGGATTATAATCTGATGAAGGAGTTCGGACTTTGATTGAGTGCCTTGAAAAACGGCTCTGTCAGCAAGCATCATAAACAGCGTCGGATGTTATCGCTGCCGGGGGAAGGAATAATGCCTCGTTCGGTAATAATGGCGGTAATATCTCCGGCGTCAGTCACGTCAAAAGCGGGATTATAAACCGCGATATTTTCCGGCGATGTGGTCTGTCCCGCAAAGCCGCGAACTTCATCGCCCTTGCGCTGCTCAATCGGGATATGGGAGCCGTCGGGGATGGATAAATCAAATGTGCTGGATGGGGCCGCAACATAAAACGGCACACTAAAACACCGGCACAAAATACTCAGGCTCAGTGTGCCGATTTTATTGGCGGTATCGCCGTTGGCTGCGATACGGTCGGCGCCAGCGAATACCGCGGCGATTTTGTCCGCTTTCATCAGACCAGCGGCCATGTTGTCGCAAATCAGCACCGCTGAAATGCCGGCCCGTGTCAGTTCCCATGCGGTAAGCCTTGCCCCCTGCAGCAGCGGGCGGGTTTCATCGACATACACGGTGAATTTTTTACCCTGCTGATGCGCCAGATACATTGGAGCCAGAGCGGTGCCGATGCCCGCCGTAGCCAAAGCCCCGGCGTTGCAATGGGTCAGAATCGCTTTGCCGTCCGGAATAAACGACTGGCCGTTTCGGCCGATAGCGAAGCACATTTCTTTGTCCTCGTTTTCAATGACCCTGGCTTCGTTAAGAAGGATTTGGCGGAGTATGCCGGCTTGTGCAGCCGGGTTGTCGGCGGCGAATTGAGCGGCGGTTTTTTTCATCCGCTCCAGCGCCCAGAACAGATTGACTGCGGTAGGGCGACTGGCCGCCAGATAGTTGGCGGTTTTTTCCATCTGCTCCAGCGCCTGTAGAAGCGGCGCATTGCCGGGCAACTGCCGCAATCCGAGGCAAATTCCGTAAGCCGCGGCGACGCCGATAGCCGGCGCCCCGCGAACGGCCAGCGTGACAATCGCCTCAAACAGCGTCTGCGGGTTTTCGCATCGCAGGTATTCCATCCGCTGCGGCAGGAGCCGCTGGTCAATCAACTCCAGCATGCCGTCGCAGCCGCCGATCCATCGCAGTGTTTCAAAACCGAGATTCATAGGTGTTTGTTTAGCATAATATGCCCCCGGAATCAATACTATCCTTGTTTTTACGGCGTTTTTGCGGAGGTAAAATCCTCTTTAATTTTTTCTTTGCTTTTCGGTTTGCGCCGATTTACAATTCCCTGTATGGAAAAGGGCTTTGTGCATATTTATACCGGCGACGGCAAAGGCAAAACGACCGCCGCATTCGGCCTGGCCCTGCGGGCCGCAGGTCATGGGGCCAGAGTGTTGATTTACCAGTTCCTTAAACCCAGCTCGCTCGACCTCGGCGAACGGGGAGCGCTGAGAAAGGGCGTCGAAGGCATCACGGTGCGTTCATTGGATGAGCCGTGGGATATGTTTGAAACGTCGGGCAATACCCCGGCGCTGGACCGGGTCAAGAAAGCCATCAGCCGGTCACTCCGGGAGATTGAAACCGCCGCACATGAGAAATACTACGATGTTATTGTTCTGGATGAAATTGTCTTTTGCTATGCCCGCGGTTTGGTGACACTGGAGGATATCGAAAAGGTCATCGAACATCGTGAAAAAGGCGTGGAAATCGTCATGACGGGGCGCGGGGCGACACGAAAATTAATCGCGCTGGCCGACTTAGTCACCGAAATGAAGCCCATCAAGCATCCCTTTGAAAAAGGCGTTGAGGCCCGCAAGGGCATTGAATTTTAAGATTGTAAATTGACCATTGTCGATTGTAAAATGGAGGCATTACAATGGCCGAAGAAAAGGAATCGCCGGACCGGTCCGTAAAACCCCACACCAGCAAATTAGCTATTGCGGCAGCGGTAATGGTTTGGATATTTATCCTATTTCTGGTTTGGTGGATGTTGTATCATAGCACGTGTTGTCCACCCATCCGAGTTATCTGTGGTACGAAACTCAAAGGGCTTGGCACGGCGATGATAGTGTATGCGAATGATTATGACAATCAGTTGCCGCCGGGGGACCAGTGGTGTGATTTACTGATTACTAAAGCGGATGTGTCTCCCAAATCGCTGGTCTGTCCGGATTCGGATGCCGTCGAAGGTGAATCTTCATACGCGATGAATATCAATGTCGCCGGCAAAAAGAATACATTTCCGGCGGATGTAGTTTTGTTGTTTGAGACGGACGCCGGGTGGGATGGTGATTCGCGGACGATGCCTATTGCAAACCGCAGATTTTATTCTTTGTTTAAAGAAAGCGAGAAGGAGTATTACCGGGACAAACGAGTTTATCCTCGCCGGTGGAACATGGCGGGCGGGCCGGAAATGCTGACGACACGTTATCACAAGGGCGAGGGATGCAATATTACTTTTGTTGACGGCCATACCAGCTACATTCCTTCCAGCCAAATCCAAACACTTCGCTGGGATATAGATAAAACAGAGCCTAATAAGACTTATTAGGCGCGAGAACAAAAAAACATAACTAACTATTTTGTAATCACTTATATAATATTTCAAGGAAAAGTTTTTTGTCCAATTTAACGCTGGCGTTAATTTGGACAAAATATTTGACTTTTTTAACATTGATGTTAAATTTTACATAATGAAGATTCGTTATTTACAGCAGGCAATTGAAAAAATAGCCTTTGGCGGCCGGAAAATGGCGTTTGTATCCGGACCGAGACAGTGCGGCAAAACCACGCTGGGACGGATGCTGGCGGCAAGCCGTTCTGCAAGTCAATATTATAGCTGGGATGATATTGAGTTTCGCAGGCTCTGGACGAAATCTCCAAAATCGGTTGTTCCGGAATCTCAGGATGTACCGCTTGTTATTCTTGACGAGATCCATAAAGACCGTACGTGGAAAAGAACACTCAAGGGAATTTATGACACCATTCGGTTTGAAGAAAAACCCTGCGATTTTTTTATTACCGGCAGTTCCCGACTGAATGTCTATCGCCGGGGAAGTGACAGCCTGCTTGGGCGGTACTACTATTTCCGTCTGGCGCCGTTTTCGCTGCGCGAAATGCGAACACCAGAAGTTTTATCGCCGGACGAAGTGATTGATGGTCTTAAACATCGCAGTCTGTCGGCGGAATCGGAAAACATATCCAACCTGCAATCGCTGCTGCGTTACGGGCCGTTCCCGGAGCCGCTGTTCGGGCAGAATATAAACCAATGGCGCCTGTGGCGTCAAAATCGCCATGAAACGATTATCCGCGAAGATTTGCGAGACATCACCCGCAGCACGGAAATCGGTAAAATTGAAATGCTCGCGTCCATTCTGCCTGATAAGGTCGCATCGCCTTTGAGCATCAATTCGCTGCGGCAGGATATTGAAGTCGGCCATCAAACCCTCCAGCGATGGCTTGGCTGGCTGAAAGAACTGTATTTTATTTTTGAGGTCAAACCCTGGCATCAAAAAATTCGCCGGTCGCTGAAAAAAGAGGGGAAGATTTATCTCTGGGATTACAGTGAAATTGAAAACCCCGGCGCACGTTTCGAAAATCTCGTCGCCGTCCATTTAATTAAAGCCTGCAATTACTGGACCGACATGGGGCAGGGAAAATTCGAGCTCTATTATTTACGCAATAAAAGCAAGCTGGAAATCGATTTTCTGATTGTTCGCGACGGCAAACCGTGGCTGCCTATCGAGGTTAAACTGGGCGACGAAAGCCCCGCCGAGAATTGGCGATATTTTCTCCCTGAGTTAAATTGCCGGCTGGCATTGCAAATCACCGAAAAATCATGCTGGAAGCTCTATACCTCACAAGACACAGATATATTGGTTGCCGGTGCCGATGAGGTGCTGATGTATTTTGTGTAGAAATGTGACAAAGAAAGTAATTGCGGGCGACCAGAATCGAACTGGCGTATCATGCTTGGGAAGCACGTATTCTACCACTGAACTACGCCCGCCAAAAGTTGACGGTTATCCTACTCAATCGCCTGCGATTTGTCAATAAAACGTGGAAATGAAAAAGACCTGCCTGTTAACCGGCTTTGTCTTTTTCTTTTTTCTGCCGTGCCGCTCCTCGCAGCCCCTCCATTTTCAAAAATCCTTTTGCCCAGACAATCCACGCGGATGTCAGAACGACGACAATGTACACGATTACGGCATAGCGTGTACGAATTTGGCTCATCGCAATGCCAATAACGGCATACAGCCCGGCCAGCAGATAACAAATAATAACCGCTTTTTTTAATGAGTATCCGCGGTCCATCAATTGGTCGTAGATATGTCCGCGGTCAGAGACAAACAAAGGGCGTTTATTGATAAGCCGCCGGACCAGCGCCGTTGCCGTATCCAGAATCGGCAGACCGAAAATCATTATTGACGCCATCCACCAGCGGGGAATATCTTCCGCAAATAAAATCATTAACGTGGCAGAGACAAATCCGAGCAGAAGACTGCCCGCGTCCCCCATAAAAATTTTCGCCGGATGACGATTGAACGGCAAAAACCCCAGTACTCCGCCGGTTAATCCGAGACAAATAATCATTCGTACCGGGTCCCCCACATCGCTAAATCTCCAGGTGGAAAGATGTACCGCCAGAAACAACATGCCCATCGAAATAATGGCGGTGACCCCACCGCAAAGTCCGTCAAGGCCATCCAGAAGATTCAGTGAGTTGGTCGCTCCCAGAACAAAAAAGATGACGACGGGAATACTCAGTATCCACTCCATCTGATTGGATAGCGTAAATCCCAGATGCGAAGTGGTAAAGTGCAGGCTGGGTTTAATTCCTACAAATAATAAAATAATTGCGGCCACAACCTGCCCGAGCATTTTCTGCCAGGGGAGAATATCGAGAATATCATCGACCAGCCCGACAAAACAGGCGATTGCCGCCCCGGCCAATATGCCCAGCAGCCAGCGTAAACAGGTTTCAAATTCCGGCTGTCCATAGATGATCTGAATTCCCGCCAGCACGCCTACCACCAGCCCTACGAGAATGCCCAACCCTCCCAGGTACGCTACGGGTTCCTTATGGGTCTTAACTGTCGCGTCGGGTTTATCAACGATCCCCAGTTTCATGGCGATTTTCTTGCACAGCCAGGTTGCCGACAGCGAGAATACCCACGAACTGACCAATACCGGCCAAAATTGTACAACCCAGCTTAGAGGTCTTTCCTTGCCGACAAAATTACTAAACATAAATTTCCCAACTTCCCACTGAGTAATTCACTGGAGTATCCATGGTCGTCATTATATCGGACAACTCGTAATATTGTCTATCTTTTTCCCCTAAAACTTCAGAATTCGCAACGGACAGCCTTCGCACAAAAAAAGACCCCGCGTTGTGCCGGGGTCTCATAATACTCTCTTTTTTTGTTTCGAATGTGTGTTGTTTATACAAATTCCACATTTAGAAAATGTGTCGAACAGGAAATGCACGGGTCGTACGACCGCACAAGCATTTCCATTGTCTGCCGCAGGCCATCCTGTCCCATGTGCATAAACTCGGGTACCATTTTTTCGAAATCTTTCTGGATATTCGCGTGGTTCTGATTGGTCGGAATGCACATGTTGCCCCAGGTGCATTCGCCGTTTTTATTGAATTCGTAGGCGTGGAAAAGGATTCCTCGCGGCGCTTCAACGGCGCCATAGCCGCGGCCCGCTTTGGGTTTGACGACAACTTTTTCATTCTTGAGACCCTTGGTCAGCAGTTCGTCGATCATTTGGATAGAGACTTCGACGACATGGGCCGCTTCGGCAAGCTGGGCGACATTATTGAGGAATGGGCCGCAGACACCGGGCTTGAGACCGAACATATCGGCGACCGTTTTGCCCAGCGGGCTGATGAACCGGTAGTTGTTATTGTACCGAGCCAGGGCGCCGGTGGCATAGGATTCACGATGCCATTTGCACCACTTGGCGGTCGATTGCGGATGAACATATTCATTGGCAACCGATTCCCACTCACGGACAGGCTTGGTATGTCCATCGGAAGAAGTGATGTCGCCGTGATAAAACGCATACGTTCCCTTTTTCGCCAAGGAGACATATTCGGTCTCACGGATAAAGTTGGGTAATCTATCGGCAACACTAAGGACTACTTTGCAAATAGTTACTAAGTCGGGCACAATGGCCTTAAGCTGATTCTGCAGGTCGCGGAACTGCTGTTCAGTTGGAATTCTGCTCAGACCGCCGGGGATAATGGTAATCGGGTGGGTAATACGGCCGGCGATCAGCTCCGACCACTGGTTGGCGACGCGATGGGCCTTGATGATCGTCTTGACCGCATCCGGAGCCTTGGGTACCAGCGGCACAACGGATTTTTCGCCGAACAGATCCGGTGCGACTAAGTAACCGACATGCAGCACATGGCTTTGCAGTTGTTCGGAGTAGTGCAGCAGCAGACGAATCTTGTCGGCCTGTTCGGTAATTTCCAATCCAAGGGCATCCTCGACGGCTTTTATGGCCGAGAAGGAATGGCTGATGGAGCAGATGCCGCAGATACGGCTGACGATGGTTTGAATATCGTCCCAGCGGCGGCCGCGTACCATCGCTTCAAAAAACCGGGGCGCTTCGGGCACTTGCCATTCGCATTTTTCAATCTTGCCGTCTTTGACGTTGACCGTGATATTACCATGGCCTTCGACGCGGGTGATATGATGAACGTTGATGTCTATATTTTTACTCATAGCGTGGGTCCTTGCTTGCTTCCAAACAGTACCATTCTTGTTCTCAGGTCGTCTAAGGACAAACCATACTTGTCGATCACTTCCCTGGCGGCGTCCACATTGGGATGATCCACATAACCCCGGCAGCCGAAACAGCGATAGCCGGCCGAGGGACACTTTGCTTCGCATCCGGCGCGAATAATCGGCCCCAGACACGGTTCGTTGTATTCCCAGCGGCAGACATTTTCAAGGGCCTTGCATTCGACGCAGACCGGGTAATCCGGCACGAAGGGTTTTTTACCCAGCAGCAGCGCCCGTACGATTGCGGCAAACTCCCTGCCGTTTATCGGGCATCCGTGAACCTTGAAATCGACGGGGACGATTTCATCGATCGCCTTGGTGTAATAGGTGTCCAAGTGCGGCATATCGGCGTGTTTGCCGTAAACGCAGCTTTTCACGTCCGTTATGCTGAAATTATTTTTGAGCTTGTTGACCCCGCCGATGGTCGCACAAGCGCCCAATGCAATCAGAATCTTGGCCCGGCTGCGGATGATTTCGATGCGTTTTTCATCTTCAAGCCGTGTGATAGAGCCTTCGATAATGGCGATGTCGTAATCATGGCTTTGCTCGCTCATCGCTTCGCGCCATTCAACCACATCGACGGTGCCGATCAGGTCGAGGATTTCCTCCTCGAGGTTAACGATCTGAAGCTGGCAGCCTTCACAGCACGCGAAATCAAAAATGGCCACTCTCGGTTTTGTCATAATCGTTCTTCCCAAATAAGATTCATTAATAAATTTTGGGTGCTGAAATTTAACGTTAAATTGCTTCCGGTACGGCAGTCAAATCCGACCAGCGGAACACCGGGCCGTCCTGACAGACGTACAGGTTGTTAATCTGGCAATGCCCGCACTTGCCCACACCGCATTTCATTCGTCGTTCCAGGTTCACGTAGATATTTTTCGCCGGCGCCTCCGCCTCGGACAGCGCCATCAGTACGAACTTGTACATCACCGGCGGTCCGCAAACCAGAACCAACGATTTGGGCAGGTCGCTTTCAATTTTTGGAATCAGCGTTGTCACCACGCCGACATTTCCGTCCCAGCAATCGTGTGATTCATCAACGGTTTCCATCAGCGTCATATCTTTGCGTTCCTGCCACATTGCGAGTTCTTCGCGAAACAGCCGCATATCGTAGCATTTGGTCCCGACCAGCACCGTCACTTTGCCGTAGTCCTTGCGATTGTCCAGGACATACCGGATAAATGACCGCTGCGGTACAAGACCAATGCCGCCGCAGATAAACACAAGGTCTCTGCCTTTGGCCAGTTCGACCGGATATACCGACCCAAACGGCCCGCGAATACCCACCTTTTGCCCTGCCGTCAGCTTGTGAATCGCCTTGGTCAGACTGCCGACGTTACGCACCACCAGTTCAAAGCCTTTTTGTGTCGGGGAAGACGAAATCGAGATCGGCGCTTCACCAAGACCGGCGATGGAGACTTCCACAAACTGCCCCGGCGTATGCCCCAGTTCTTTGCCGGAATCCAGCTCAAGGTGCATGTAAAATTCCGTGCCATTGAGCATCCGGTGTTTGGTGATAGTCGCCATCTGGGGCAGATAAATATCCTTTTGCCCGTTACCGCAGCACTCGCACATTATATTTCTCCTTGTATGCTCATTCGATTTTTCTGCATATATCAAAGATTTTAATGTTTATCCTATCGTTCTTTCTTCCATCAGACGATTGTAAACAGTCACCGGGTTGGCAATATCAGCGGTGCAGGCCGTGACACACCGACCGCAGCCGACACAGGCGATTTGTCCGCCGATTTTTTCCGGCACATATTTGGCCTTGCGGTACAAGCGGTGACGGAATCGCGCCGAGCGGTCTTTGCGGAAATTATGATTGCCGGCCACCGTCGCGAAGTTTTCCAGAAGACAGCCGTCCCAGCATCGCACCCGCGTGCCCGTCTTTAAATCCCAGTTGACCCGGTCCTGTACGTCAAAACAATAACACGTCGGGCAGACTTGATTGCACGAGCCGCACGAATAACACAGCCGGGCCTTTTCTTCCCAGACCGGGTGATTGTACGCGGTTTCCATCAATTTCGGCAGGTAAGACGGCTTGCAGTTGAGTTTGTGTTTATTAAGCCCTGTTTTATTGGCTTCCTGAATAGCGTTGCGTTTTTTAAGGTCTTCCGCCGTTGCCGCCGCCGCGCCTTTGGCATAAGCCATCAGGGCCTGGCCTTTTTCCGTTGCCGCGTCCAGCAGATACGCGTCGCCGATATCCGTAATCAGAATATCATATCCTTTATCGGCAACCGCCGTTTCCATTGACGAGGCAAAGACATTTTTGCTGGCTTTGGCGACGTCGCAGGCGACAAGGGTAATGTTCTTCCGGCGGTCCATATAATGCGTGTCATATTCACCCTCGCTGAATAGTTCGTCCATCTGGTTGATGGCGATCAGGTCGTAGGGATGAATTCCCAGCAGAATCATCGGTTCATTCTGCTTCACCGATTTCGCGTCACCGCCGACCTCGAATGTCAGCAGCGGCTCCACCTGCGGCAGAACATATTTTCTCGGCGACAGAATCGTCACGTCATAATCCAGCCGTAAATCCTTTGCCGACTTCAGCGTGTTGAACACGAATCGGTCGTTTTTAGCCACGACGCCGACGACCTTGCGCCCGGCCGCCAGTATCGCATCCACGAACTGCCCGAATTGCTGCTTATTCAGTTTGCTTACACTCATACGCCAACCCTTGTATAAAGGACCGAATTACAAAATCCAGATTCCAAAATCAAATTTATCCCGACAATCTCGGAATTTGTTATTTAATATAGTACGGCAGCGTTCCCATTTCCATCGCCAGGTCGATACTGACGATTTTTACGCGCTTTGGCACACGCAGCCAGCAGGGTGACAGGTTCAAAATTCCCCGCACTCCCGCTTGTACGAGGGTGTCGGCACACGTTTGTGCCGCCTCGCCGGGAATGGCCAGAATCGCAAGATGAACATCGCCGCTGCGAATCGCGGCAAGCCGCGCCGTGTCCTGAATCGTCAGGCCGGCGATTTTTTTGCCGATTTTGGCCGGTGCATTGTCAAAGATCGCCGCGATATTAAAACCGAATATCGCGAAACCCGGATAGGATGCGATGGCCGTACCCAACCGGCCCGCTCCAATCAGAACCGCTTTCTGCGATACATCAAGCTTGAGAATTTTGCGAATCTGCTCGGCGGTCTGTGAAACCGGGTAACCCACGCCTCGTGTCCCGAAATCGCCGAAATATGACAGGTCTTTCCGTATCTGCGGCGGGTTCAAATGCAGATAGTCGGCCAACTGCCGGCTGGAAAGAAATCCCCGTCCATGCCCACCCAGTGTCGAAAACGCCCGCAAATAGCGGGGCATTCGTCGAATGGTCTCTTCCGGTATTCTGCGATACTTCATCATACGCCGATTACCACCTTGTGTTTGTACTCACTTTCACAAGCTCATGTACAACAATATCGGTTTTGTTGTGCCGTGTCAAGCGATTTAGCCGCATATTTTTCACATTATTTGGCGTTTTTATCGCTCAACTATACTTTTTTCTTGCTCATTGCTGACATTTTGACTAAGGTGTCCTTTTACGAATTCATGAACCGACCACAACTAAAGTATTTACAATGACTTATCAATCAAAAATTGACAATCGAAAATCGTCGATCGTCATCGGTCTGGGTAACCCGCTGATGTCGGATGAGGGCATCGGCGTACTGCTGGCACAAAAACTGGCCGAAAAATCGCAAAATCAGGAATTGGCCGGGGGCGAAATCGTGGAGTTTTACGACGGCGGAGTTGGAGGGTTAAACCTGCTGTATAAGATTGAAAACCGCGACAAAGTCATTCTGATTGACTGCGCTAAAATGGGCGAACCGCCCGGCACAATCCGCCGGTTTACTCCCGACCAGGTGCGTTCCGTCAAAAATCTCGGCCATTTTTCGCTGCACGAGGTGGATATTTTGAAGGTGCTGGATTTGGCCGGCCAGCTTGATGCTGCCCCGAAGGAAGTCGTCATTTTCGGTATCGAGCCGGCGTCGCTGGACTTAAACCCGACGGTGTCGGATATTCTGGCCGGGCAGGTAGATACTTATCTTGCTGCAATAACTGAGGAATTGAAAGAGACTTAGGATGTAAAAATGCAGTAAAGCCGCCCTCGGCCGTGGAGTTTCAGTGAGGTATGGAGTATAATAATAGAACATGGCACAGAAAAAACCGACATTACATTTTGTCATCACCGCCGGCGGGACGCGGGAGTATCTTGACCCGGTGCGGTATATCTCCAATGCCAGTTCGGGGCGAATGGGGTATGCCCTTGCTCATGCGGCGCTAAAGGCCGGGCATAAGGTGACATTGATTACCGCGCCGACGGCATTAACGCCGCCGCGCGGGGCCGATGTAGTTAGTGTCGTTTCGGCGGCGGATATGGCCGCGGCGGTGAAAAAATATTTCAACCGCTGCGACGGCCTGATTATGGCCGCGGCGGTAGCGGATTATACGCCGGTCGAGAAGGCAAAAGTAAAAACGAAAAAGGAAAAAGGGCTGCTGACTTTAAGATTAGAGCCGACCGAGGATATTCTGGCCTGGGCGGGCAGGCACAAAAAGAAACAATTTGTCATCGGCTTTGCTTTGGAGGATTGCGATCTCAAAGCCAATGCTGAAAAGAAATTATATTCCAAAAATGCCGATATGATCATCGCCAATACGCCTGCCGCTATCGGCGGCGACAGCTCCTGTGTCTATCTTAAAACCCCGCACACCGGCTGGACAAAATTACAAGATAAAAAAGACCGCCTCGCCAAATTGATCATCCGGTCTGTCGTTGGATTGATTTGATACACAAATAAAAACTAATAAATAATGCCATTCGTGGATTTGTAGGCGTTGAGAACGGCCTTGGCTTCGGCGTGAAGAATATCGAGTGTCACTTCGATGCCGCGTTTTTCAAGTTCTTTTACCCATTCAGCCGGTTTTGCACCTTCATCAAAACCAATGGCCTCGGCATCCTCGCCTCGCGCACCGCAAACCAGAGATTTCATTCCCGACCAGCCAATTGCCCCCAGACACATCGCACAGGGCTGGCAGGAACTGACCAATTGGAACGTTCCTTTGGATGCAGGATTATGTGTCGATAGAGTTTGTTGAGCCAATGCAATCGCTGTCATTTCAGCATGGGCCTGACTGCATCGGCTTGCGACAACGACATTGACGCCGACAGAGATTAAATTGCCGTTTTGATTATCAAAGACGGCAGCGCCGAACGGCCCGCCGCTGCGTCGCTCGACATTCAGCCGGGACAGTTCTATCGCCAGCCGCATTCGGTCTTCGATTGTCGGATATGTTACAGGTCGGGATTGCAGAAACGCTGCTGTCCAGTTGGGCAGGGTGACGGTGAAGGTGTGTATATCCAATTTCATGGTTTTATCGTCCATTATTTCCGCGTGTGCAACAAAGCTGCACACCCTACTTTTCTATAATAATGCCGATTTCGCCGACGGAAGCCCAGGGATTGCCGTTGATTTCACGTATGGACACAAAACGCAGATAACGCGCTTCAATGGGCTTTTCAAAAACGGCTGGATGCTCGACCAGATTGCGTTTGATGTCCTCGAATAATCCTTTCCCGGCCAGCATCCACGTTTTGCCGTCGGGGCTGGCATAAAATTCACATTCTTTGATGGTGCCGTTGCCGCCGCTGGGGCGCGGCGTATAGGTTGCGCCTTTGAGTTTGTATGTTTTACCCAAATCAATATCCAGCGTATGCGGATGAGCGGGAGACTTTTCGAGATATTCCGTTTGCCACCATGTTTCGGGGTTGTCGTCGATGGCGTTGGCGGCATCTTCGCCGGGCTGGGTACTGTCGGCAGCGAGGATTTTCCAGTCTTTTTTGCACGGGCCGAAATTTGCCTTCACAACAGGGCCGGCTTTATCATCGCTGACAGCGACGGCCTGTATCGTCCCGCCGTCGGGCAATGGAAACGAACCGGCATACTGTTTTGATTTTGCCGTTGGTTCGGAGCCGTCGAGCGTGTAGTAAATTTGAGCTGATGGGACAAAACAAGAGATGGAGACAAAGCCGTCTTTCCGACGGCGGATTTTGGGTGTCAGGAAACCCGCCTTATCGAGCGGGCAATAATTGACGTTGAGGCGGTCGAGGCGTTTGCTGTGAATCTGCAATCGCTGAATGAAATCGGCATAGTCCTTTTTATCTTTTGGCGTCCAGAGCACCTCGGCCAAAGCGACGGCGCGCGGATAAGCCATATACTCGACCTGCTGCGGTGCGGCAATGTATTCCGTCCAGATTTGTCCCTGTGCGCCGAGAATATGTTTGGCCTTATCGGCATCGAGGGCAGCGGGGACGGGTTCATAATGATAAACCTTTTCAAGTGTCGTAAAGCCGCCGATAGCCATTGGTTCGGTTTTCGGGTCGGCCTGATAATGGTCGAAATAGGTGTAATTGCCCGGCGTCATCACGACATCATGGCCGGCTTTGGCGGCTTCGATACCGCCGACTTCGCCGCGCCAGCTCATTACCGCTGCCCCGGGGGCGAGTCCGCCTTCGAGAATTTCATCCCACCCGATAAGCCGGCGATTGTGCTTTGTCAAAAATGTGTCGATGCGATGGATGAACCAGCTTTGCAATTCCTCTTCATTTTTCAGACCCAGCTCTTTCATTTTAGCCTGGGCGTAAGCGTCCTGTTTCCATTGCGTCTTAGGCACTTCGTCGCCGCCGACGTGAATAAACGGCGAATCAAACAGCCCCATCACCTCAGTCAGAACATCTTCTATAAATTGAAACGTCTCTTCGCGGACGTTGTAGATATTTTCGCTGACGCCCCAGCCTTGCATTACGCCGACGGATTTTCCGGTGCAGCCCAGTTCGGGATAGGCGGCGACGGCGGCCTGGCAGTGGCCGGGCATCTCAATTTCGGGGACGATATTAATATGGCGGGCTTTGGCATAGGCGACAATCTCGCGGATTTGTTCCTGCGTATAAAAACCGCCATAATGAACATTGTCATATTTTTTCTTCGCGGCGGAGTTATGGCCGATTTGCGTGCCGTCGCGCCAGGCGCCGATTTCGGTCAGTTTGGGATATTTCTTGATTTCGATGCGCCAGCCCTGATCGTCGGTCAGGTGCCAGTGGAAGGTATTCATTTTGTGCATTGCCAGCAGGTCGATGTATTTTTTCACGAACCCAGCCGGCATAAAATGCCGACAGACGTCCAGGTGCATCCCCCGCCAGCGAAATCGCGGATAATCCTCAATTTCGACGCAGGGGATTTGCCATTTGCCTTCGGATGTTTTAGACAGCAGTTGCAGCAATGTCTGGCAGCCGTAAAATGCCCCGGCGGGTTTAAAGGCGCGGATTTCCACCGCGTTGGATGCGGCGTTGAGTTGATAGCCTTCATTGCCGAGGAAGGTCATCGAGTCAACGAGAAAGAGACGGATTTGATAGTCGCTGTTGAGGTCCGTGGTACGGAGATGAAGGCCTGTTGCCGCATTAAGACTGTCGGCTAATTGTGACGCTTCATTGCGGGTGTTTTTGTCGGCCGAGAGAATTGTTGTCTTGCGCATCAGGACGAACATATCCTGGCCGGGCCTCATCGACACAGGTTGAGGGATGATGGATATAGTATTTCGTTCCATTTGACATCCGGACACTATTACACAAACAGTTATCGCCGCCAGCCGCAATTTTCCGATGTTCATAATATCTCCTGTATTATCTGTCAGGAATTCTATCGCTTTTTTAAAAAAAATACAGCGGTAATATCAGTAAACATGGGTATTGATTTTGTCGCGATGTTTTCAGATAATCTATGGAAACCAAAGACGTTGTTTTGCCGTTTTTTATATGTGAAAACAAAGGTGCATTATGAAAAAAGCATTTACGGTGGATTTGAATGATAAGCAGGATTATCAGCGGCTGATGCAGTCGCCGGAAACGTGCGGAATGAAAGCGGGGCGGGTGTTTTTAGGGCCCAATGACGAATGCGGCAAACACAGCACCGAGGCCCGCGAAGAACTGCTGGTTTTTCTTAACGGCCGGGGACAGGCGGTCATCGGCAAAGACCGCTTCTTAGTCGGCAAAGGCAAAGTTTTTTATATCCCGCCGCATACCGAACACAACATTGTCAACACCGGCTCCGATCCGCTGATTTACATCTTTTGCGTTGCGCCGGCAAGGTGATTATTTTACCTTCGTGAAATGCGTTTCAACTATATCGCACAAAATATGGTAGGCTAATTGGTGGATTTCCTGAACAGTAGATGTCGGGCCATTTAGAGTAATGCTCACATCGGCCAGTTTTTCCAGCGGGGTATCGGATTTTCCGGTAAAGGCCAGAATTTTCAATCCTTTATCTTTTGCCAGTCCGGCCGCGGCCAAAACATTTTTCGATGTGCCGCTGGTGGAAAAAGCCCACAGCACGTCGCCTTCTTTAGCCAGTGCCTCAACCTGGCGGGAAAAAATATGTTCAAAGCCATAATCATTTCCGATAGCAGTCAGAGCGGATGTGTCGGTCGTCAGTGCTACAGCGGCCAATGCTTTCCGTTCGAGCCGGAATCGCCCGACCAGCTCCGCGGCGATATGCTGGCTGTCGGCAGCAGAGCCGCCGTTGCCGCAGATAAAGACACACCCGTTGTTTTCAAGGCAGTCAATCAGCAGATTCGCCGCCGCCGGCAGGACTTTTTGTGCCTGGGCCTCAAGTTCCGCCAGGACTTTCTTATGGCGGTCAATTTCTGTAAGAATCGTTTTTTTCATTCTATTTACAATTATACAGGTTTGCGCCTGATTTTCCAGATAAAAAAGGCCCTGCGAGAGCTTCATAGGCCATCGGAGACCTCGTGGGATTTTCATTGTCTTTAATGCCTGTATAATGCCATATAGCATAGAATGGGTGAAATTAGCCCGGCGGGTGAGACAATTTTATATCAAAAAAAGGTAAAAATTTCCTGTAAGAAACGGGCTGTTGCGGTTACTAACATAGGGAACAGGAAGGGAACGATTTGACGGCTCAAGAGCAACAATTCCGCAAGTGGATAGAAAGCTATCAGGCGATTCTGATTCGAATCGTCCGCTCCTTTGCCGTCCAGACCTCGGACAGGGATGATTTGTTTCAGGAGATTCTTTTACAGCTTTGGAGATCACTGCCGAAATTCGAGGGTCGTTGCGAGGAGAGCACCTGGATATACCGCGTGGCATTCAATACGGCACTGGATTGGAAACGCGGCGGCAAGCGGAAAAACAGTAATCTACAGTTATTATCGCCGGAGCAGACGCCGGATGGCGGCAAAGGAAAAGAGTCTCCATTTGGCGACCAACAAACAATTGAACAATTATACCAGGCGATTCATTCCCTGCCAATTGTGGATGCGACACTTGTCCTGTTGGCCCTGGATGGATTACCTTATAAACAGATGGCCGAAGTGCTGGGGATTACCGAAAGCAGCGTGGGGACGCGATTAACCCGAGTCAAGGCCAAACTGGCGGAATTACTGAAAGGGCGGATTGATGAAATTTGAAGACCTGCAGAATCAATGGCGAAAAGAAGGCGGCGATGCCAAAGTGCAAATCAGCTATGATATGCTCTTTAAGGAAGTCAGCCGCAATCAGCGCAATTTTGACCATGAAATACTCTGGCGGGACATCCGGGAATGTATCGCATCCTTAGTTGGTGTTTGTTTTTTAATTCTATTCGGTGTTGCATTGAACAAATGGTTCTATGCGGCGGCGGGAGGGATGCTTTATGTGGCGATATTTTTTATTGTATATCGACGATTTCGCCCGAAAAAAAGTCCGGCCGGGACGGCGTCGCTGCGAACATGTGTTGAGGAGTCCCTTTGTGAGATCGAGTGCCAGATGGAACTATTAAGGAATGTTTTCTGGTGGTATCTGTTGCTGCCATTTGTCACTTTCAGTTTTACGTTCATCGGTCTCGGCCATCCCCTGATTCAGGAAGGTCAGGTTTTGGGGAGTATAATATTTTTTGGCAGCTTTGTTGTCGGTGCGGTACTGGTTTGCTGGTGGGTCTGCTGGCTGAATCAAAGAGCCAACCAAAAAGAACTGCTGCCCAGAAAACAGGAACTGGAAGATTTATTGCGCAGCATGGGCAATGGTCGGGAAAAGGGGCTAAAGGCCAATGTCGTAAATCTCTGGATAGCATTTTTTCTGTCGGTACTGATTACGTTATTCCTTTCGACGCCGTTATTCTTTGTGGACAAAACAAGCTGGGTGGAAGAATGGCAGAGGGATCTCAGTCAACAGGTTAAAATTGAAATCACGCCGCCACTTTCGCCGCAGGAAGCGGTTGGACCCAAAGAGTTAAAAATTCTCTCTGCTCGATACGGCGCGAAAGACCAATGGGTCGATGTGACCTTGAAAGTGGCCGATGCAGTTCATCAAAATACACTTTCCATTCACTCCGGCAATGAGCTGGCAGGAGAAGACCCTCTGGACGGATGCACTAAGACGCTCGAAGTGGAATGTCTTTGGGACGGTCAGAAAAAAACTATCCTGGTGCGCGAAGGGACGGATTTGAAAATTCCATTCAATAGAGATCCCAATACGGTGCAGATAGACAAGTTGTCAAACACATAGGAACCACGTACAAAACACGCCGCTTATTCAGCGCAATGATAACGGGGCAGCAGGTTGCATTGCAGCCAGCTTTCCGCAAGCCGCATCAGGTCTTCCATATTAATGATGCAATCGCAGTTAAAGTCGCCTTCAATACATTGCATACAGCATTTTTTTTCCGGGCTTCGACTGGCCTGTTCCGTGCCGCCGTCAGCGCCGATATTGACTCGGTTTCCGTTGCATTGCATTTCCATGCCCACAGAAAGTTCAGGGTCGCCCGCGTCGATGCAGGGGCTGTTTTCATCGTCGCCGGCGTCGTAATTGTCGCCGTCATCGAGAACCCACTCGGACGTTTGCGAATCCCAGTGGCCCGAGGCGGATTTGAGACGATAGTTGTGCTGCGAGGGGTCAACAAACAGCGGGTCGGCGTTAATATTGCCATCGCCCCAGTCCAAAATGCAATTGAACTCTATCAGATGGCCCTGGTTCAGCCCGGTGACATCGCAATAATTAACTCGCAGGGTCGTTCCAAACAGCGAGTCGTCAAGCAGGGCGATTTGCGGACCGCTGAATGCTCCGGCCGTATTATTCCACAAAATGGAGTTGTTCAGTTCGACGACGCTGTCCATAGCGAAGATGCCGCCGCCCAGACCGCTGGTGCCGTTGGCGGTAATGGTGCAAAACGTCAGCGTCGGCACATTGGGATCAACGTTGTCCCCGGATTCAAAGAAGAATAATCCGCCCCCGGCGTTATTGCTGTAATTGCCGGCGATGATCGTGTGATCGATAACTACCCTGGAATTGACCCAGCAATAGACCCCTCCGCCTTCATCGCCGGAATCATTGTTGAGGAATTGACAGTTGGAGATAATCGGACTGCTGCCGTCACGGCAGCTGATGCCGCCGCCATAACTGCTGGCTGAGTTATTCTCAACCCGGCAGTTGGAAATAGTCGGGCTGCTGTTGTAGAGAGCGATGGCTCCGCCGGATTTTTTGTACCCCGTGGCCTTATTGTTTTCAAAGACACAGTTTTTGATTGTCGGGCTGCTGTAATAGCAATAAACCGCTCCGCCGTTGTCGCGGACATACCCGTTGCGGATAGTCAAACCGGAAATCACGGAGTTTGCGTTTTCGCCTTTGTCAAAGATAAACGCTCGCCGCGGCACAGCGTCCGTACCCTGGCAGTCGAGGATTGTAGCGGCGACTGTATTGGGGTCCAGGGGATTGGTTGAACGAAGAGTCACGCCCTTGCCGCCGAAATCGATATTGGTGTTATCGTTGCCGGTATAAGTTCCCGGCGACAGCCGGATGATATCGTTATTGTCAGCCGCGGCGAAAGCCGCCTTGATTGTTGGATAGACGTCGGGAACGTCGAAATAGTTGGGTTCATTGTCGGGCGTCCATTCGGCATAACAGGGCGCGGCGCCCACATTATTACTGCCGTATTCAATCCGCATATAGCCGTTTTCGCCCCATCCCGTTCCCCATGAATTACGCAGAATCCAGATACCGTTGACGCCCTGTGTGTCGTCCCAGCCAACGAGAACCACGGCGTGATTTAAATTGCCGTTTGGAGGCGTGTTGAAAATACCGCCAAGATAACATTGAAAAAGATCATCAGCACATACACAAACTGCGATAGGGCCATACGTAGAGATTGCCTCTTTCATCGCTTCGATATCTTCCTGCACAGCCGACCAGTCCGTGATTAGGAATCGCGGTCCCGCAGGGCAGGTACAGTCTGCGTTTTTCGCCTTATAAGGATAGTCCTCTTCGAGAGGAGAGCCGATTTTTTCACAGGCATCCGGCGTATCCAAAAGATAATCCAGGGCCTTTTCATACCAGCCGCCGTCGCAGTCGCCGGCTTCCGTGCAGCTTACTAGCCACTGTTCCGAGAAATCCTTAACCTCGTTGCCGTGTATCCGATAGACGCATTCCACGACACCCATCGCCGCAAAGGCCCAGCAGGAGCCACAACCGCCTTGATTTTTTATCGGAGTGCAGCCCTCCAGTTTGCGCCAGTCGAAACTGCTCGGCAGAGAACCGGCTGCGGCGGCCTGCCGTTGCGCTGCGGAGGTGGTTTTCATTCGCGGCCGACGTACAGCCGGCATTTTGGTTCCGCATAATTGTTCGAGGGAGTATTGAGTTGCCGGGTTTTCGCCGATGATGAAAGTATAGCCCTTGTCTTTGGCCTTTTTTCTTACCGCCGCAACGTCCGGCCGGGCCGCGTAACCCTGCAGCGCCGTCAACATCGCAAATATGCACAAAAAAACGGCTCTGAAAGCTTGTCTGTATGCCATATAACCCCGCATTGGACACCCTGACTCCGTTTTACACATTTCGACCGGTTAACTTCGGAAAGTACATATCGACAGATGCGCTTGACGGCTTTTATACCGTTCCTGACTGGAAAAGTCTGGTAAAATTATTGAAATAGGCGAGAATGTCCGATAATAAAGACATGAAGGGATTTGAGTTAAGCAAAGCGGAAGTTGTTCGACTGAAGGATATGCACAAGA
>Ga0194127_10000789_pt1 | contig 49364 bp, 35 predicted proteins | sample TA2KigC100mmetaG_FD_148624 | JGI IMG/M metagenome (GOLD analysis project Ga0194127, IMG submission 148624) | Freshwater microbial communities from Lake Tanganyika, Tanzania - TA2015036 Kigoma Deep Cast 100m | ecosystem: Environmental > Aquatic > Freshwater > Lake | place: Tanzania: Lake...
GCCAGCGCGAGCGCGACGATCCGTTCGCGCTGCTGGCCGACGTCGTCGGCCGCCTCAGCGCCCTTCCCGGCGCGGCGGGGGTGACGCCCGGTTCGGCCGCCGTCCTCGCCGGCGTGGTGCCGAGCCTCGCCGACGGGTTCTCCGTGTCGCCGGTGCGCGTCTCCCTCGACAACCCGACGCTGTGGGTGCAGCACGGGCAGGCGCTCGCGGACCTGCTCACCGCCGTCGGCGAGGAGGCGCCGCTCGTGCTGCTCCTCGACGACCTGCACTGGGCCGATCGCGGTTCGCTGGACGTGATCGAGCGCGCGCTCGCGCGAGTCGGCAAGGTGCCGCTGCTCGTCATCGCCTCCTCGCGATTCGCGACGCCGGACCTCGGCTGCGGCGACGCGCGAGTCACGCTGGGGCCGCTGGCGCTCGACGAGATCGCTGCGCTGATGTGCTCGGTCGCCGAGCCGGAGCGCGGCGGGGAGTTCGATACGATGGTCGCCGCCGTGCACCGCGTGTGCGCTGGCGTTCCCTTTCACGTGGTGCGTTTGCTGCACGAGGCGGTCTCCGACGAGGCGCTGCGCATCATCGACGGCCACTGGCGGCTGGGGGATGCCGACGCCTGGCAGCGACTGCTTGATCGCTCGTCGCGGCCCGAGGCGCGGCTGCAGGCGCACTCGCACGGCGATCGCGCGCTGCTGGCGCTGCTGGCGATGGCCGACGCGCCGGTGACGACCGCCGACCTCGAGATGGTCGGCGAGACGCCGTCGGCGGCGGTCGGAGTCGAGCTCTCTCGCCTCGAGCAACTGGGGCTCGTCTTGCGCGATGCCGGCGCGCGATGGAGTCTCGCGCACGCCCTGATTGCGGAGGACGCCCGTGCCTCGGTGCCGCCTGAGGACTGGCGGCGGATGGCGCGCGCGCTTGGCGAGCGTCTCTCGCGCGATGTCGAAGACCTCGGCGCGCTTCGGCGGGCAGTGCGCCTGCTGCTCGAGGGCGGCGAGATTGAGGCGGCGCGCGCGCTGGCCGTGCGCTGGTATGCGGCGCAGCGGGTGATGCCGTTCAGCGCCGACGGTTTCGTCGAGGCGCTGCGCGGCGCGGGAGGCGACGCGGAGCTCCATCGGTCGCTGCGTCGGGCGCTGCTGTGGCGTCGCCGGTGGTGGCGGTCACGGCCGGCGGTGGCCGTGGGCTCGGCCCTGCTCACGCTGTCTGTCGCCGCCGCGTGGGCGCTGCAGCCGGTGACGCTGGTGAGCACCTCGCAGCTCGATCCCACGACGGCACTGAGTCCGTTTGAGCTGTATCCCGTGCCGCCGCGGGTGGAGGTGCGCAACCGGCTGGGATGGCGCAGCACGCGGCGCGACGGCGACGTGGTGCAGGCGGGGCTCCGCCCCGACTCGCTCGGGTTGCGCGGGCGGACGTCGGTGATCGTGCGTCACGGCGAGGCCGTGTTCGACTCGCTCTTCCCGCCCAAATGGGAGGCGGGGAGCGAGTTGCGCTTCACGATGAGCCGGCTGCCCCCGCTGGTGCTGGCAGCGCGGCACGACGTTGAGCTGCTGGTCGAAAGTGTGCACGCGGCGGGCCAGCGCGTGGTGGAGGCGCCCTATGTGTTGCGTGTGGCGCGTGGCGCGCCGATCGAGGGAGAGGTGCGACTCCATTACACGACGTTGAGTCGCGACGCGGTGTGGGCGCTCGCACAGACGACGACGTGGGGAGTGGCGCCGCGTGACACATTGACGGTCCGCTCGCTGCTGGCCGGCATCTCCGATGCGATCATTGACGTGCCACTCCGGCTGCGGGCGCCGGCGACGATTGGTGATTACTGGATCCTCTGGACGACCAATCTCGAGCCGGCGGCGGCGTGGCTGCTGTCCGGGACGAACTGGCAGTGTGGCCAGCCCGTGTGGGGGGACGGCAACGACCTTGCGGCGCTCCCCGATTCCGTGCTGGCACGCGCGGTCGCGCAGGGGCGCACGGTGCTGCCGTTCCTCTACTGCAACTATCAGCCGCCGTATCGCGAGCCGCGCATCATGCCAGTGGCGGGGGTGCGGGTGGAGGTGCGGTGAGGGGTCGGCTGCGCTTGTATCGGTGAGTGCGGCGGGATAACTTTCTCATTCTGTCCGAACGGGGCCATGGCCCCGCGGCGGACGGGACGTAGCGCAGCCCGGTAGCGCACCTGAATGGGGTTCAGGGGGTCGCGGGTTCGAATCCCGCCGTCCCGATTACATCAGCGCGAACGCATTACACGACACCCTCCCGCGACCTGGTCGCGGGAGGGTGTCTGCCATCCGAGGCGTGGGATGTGAGCGATGCGAGACGCCCCGCCGCTCCTACCGCCCCGCGTCCGGAATGAACACGCTGTACAGCCCTCGCAGCTCGCCGGCGCGGAACCCGAAGGCGCGGTCCAGGGGATAGTTCTGCTTGATGAACTCAGGGCGCTTATTCATCTCGCTGTGGCAGGCGAGACAGGACCGCTCGACGGTGATGCGCCGCACGTACCGGATGCCGCTCCGGCCATCCATTGTGGTGCGGAGCATCATCCCGCGCAGAGACGTGTCGCGCTGGAACTGCTGCATCAGGCGCACCGCCTCCGCATCCGCCTGGTTCGCGGGATTGCGGAACTTGACCGCCACCTGCCGCGCGATCCACCCGTGCTCCTTCGCGCCCTGCTGCATGGCGAGGCCCACGGGCTTGCACACCTGTCCGAAGGCGGCCTGATCGGCGGGTGCTCCGGTCTGTTCAAATGTCGCCGCGAGGCCGGATCGGAGCGCGTCGAGTCGCTCCATCTCGGCCACCGCCTTGGCCAAGCGTTCGTTCTGTTGCGCCTGCAGCGGAGTGGTCGCGACGACGAACCCCGCGACGAGCCCGCCCATCACCACGTGAGAAATGACTCGCATTGTTGACTCCCTGTTGACCTGCCGCATACGCACGCTAGCATGCGGCCAGACTCAAGGCAGTCCGACACGACCCTACCTGATGAGAGCGAAACGCCGAGGTCGTCCGTGCTTGGGGCACCGATCGAGTGCAGACCGGCGCAGGGCGGTGTAGCTTTACCCCCGCCACGAGCCGCCTCGGCGGCTGTACATCGACCCCTCCCCCGGGAGCCGCATCCAGATGCCGCTCAACATCCTCATCCTCGGCGGTACGGGTTTCACGGGCCCCGAGCAGGTGGAGTACGCCCTCGCGCGCGGCCACAAGGTCACGCTCTTCAATCGCAATCGCACCCGCCCGGATTTCTTCAAGGGCAAGGTGGACCAGCTCATCGGCGACCTGAACAGTGACGTGAGCGCGCTGGCGGGAAAAACGTTCGACGTGGTGCTCGACAACCCGACTACCCTCCCGGCCTGGGTGCGCAACGCGGCCCAGCACCTGAAGGGGAACATCGGGCACTACATCTTCATCTCCACCCTGTCGGTCTATCCGGACAACAGCCGGCCGAACATGGACGAGACTGACGGCACGACGCCGATGCCGGCCGACGTGGACCCGTACACCCTCGTGCGCGAGAACGCGGCCCGCTACTACGGCGCAATGAAGTCCTTCTCCGAGCAGGAAGCCGAGCGGCACTATCCGGGGAAGGTGACGATCGTTCGCCCGGGGCTCATCGTTGGCCCGCTCGACCGTAGCGACCGCTTCACCTACTGGCCGGTGCGCATCAACGCGGGCGGAAACGTGCTTGCGCCGGGGACGCCGGACGATCCGGCGCAGTGGATTGACGCGCGCGACCTCGCCGAGTGGATGATCCGCCTCGCCGAGCAGAAGGTGCTTGGCACGTTCAACGCGGTGGGTCCGACGCTCCCGATGCAGGAGCTGCTCTACGGGTGCAAGGCGGTGACCACCGCAGGGGCGCAGTTCACGTGGGTGCCCGCTGACTTCCTGGCGACGCACGGCGTGCGCCCGTGGCGCCACATGCCGGTCTGGGTGCCGAACTCCAAGGAGTACGCGGGGTTCAGCACGCGCAACAACGCGCGAGCCGTGAAGGCCGGCCTGACCTTCCGGCCGCTCGCGGTCACCGCCGAAGACACGCTCGCCTGGCACAAGACACGCCCGGAGGCAGAGCAGAAGGCCACGGCAGAGGGGACGATCGCCGGCATCGCGCCAGCCAAGGAGGCGGAGGTGCTTGCCGCGTGGAAGGCGAAGCTGGCCACGGGAGGGACGAACAATGACTGACCGTCGTGATTTCCTGCGCACCAGCGTCGCCATCGGCGGCGCCCTCGGCCTCGTCCCCACGGCGCTGTTCGGCGCACAGGATCCCTTCCTGCTTCCGCCACCCGTCCCCAAGGCGCCGGCCTCGCTCAACATCCTGATCCTCGGCGGCACGGGCTTCACCGGCCCCGAGCAGGTGGAGTACGCGCTGGCCCGCGGCCATCGCGTCACGCTGTTCAATCGCAACAGGACGCGCCCGGATTTCTTCAAGGGCAAGGTGGCCGAGGAGTTGGTCGGCGATCTGAACAACGACACGAGCGCGCTGAAGGGGAAGCAGTTCGATGTCGTGCTCGACAACCCAACGACGTTCCCGGCGTGGGTGCGCAACGCCGCACAGCAGCTCCGCGGCAACGTGAAGCACTACATCTTCCAGTCCACGACGTCGGTGTACAGCGACCAGAGCATCATCGGGCTCAACGAGAACAGCCCGGTGGCCCAGCTCCCCGCGGACGTGGACCCCTACACGCTCGTCCCGCAGGACGCTTCGCGGCACTACGGCGCCCTCAAGGTGCGCGCCGAGCAGGAAGTGGCGAAGCAGTATCCGGGGATCTCGACCGTGGTACGACCGTGCCTGATCGTCGGTCCGCTGGACCGGACCGACCGCTTCACGTACTGGCCGGCGCGCATTGACGCGGGCGGCGAGATCCTCGCCCCGGACAAGCCCGAGGATCCCTGCCAGTTCATTGACGTGCGCGATCTCGCCGAGTTCTCGGTGCGGCTTGCGGAGGCGCGCGCCTTCGGCACGTACAACGTGATCGGGCCAGAGAAGCCGATGACCATCGGCGAGATGCTGTACGGCGTGAAGGCGATCACGGCGACGCCCGGGCGATTCACGTGGGTGCCATGGCCATTCCTGCAGGAGCAGGGCATTCGCCCGTGGCGGCACATGACGGTCTGGCAGCCGCCCTACGGCGCGACGGCGGGCTACCAACGGCGCAACGCGGCCAAGGCGATCGCCGCTGGGCTCACCTTCCGTTCGCTCGCCGACACGGCGCGGACGACGCTCGCGTGGCATCGTACCCGACCGCAGGCCGAGCAGGAGGCGATCCTCCGTGGCGCAGTCAACGGGCTCGACATGAAGCGTGAGGCCGAGGTGCTGGCCGCGTGGTACGCGAAGGCGAAGGGGGCGGGGGAGGGTTGACGGCGGAGGCCGCTCCCCAGCCCTCCGCGCTGCTGCGGCGCGTGGTGGACGTGCGCGAAGGCGAGGTGCGCGCGATGCTCGTCTCGTCGGCGTACTTCTTCTTCGTGCTTAGCGGGTGGTTCGTGATGCGCCCGATGCGCGAGGCGGTGGCCATGGCGACGGGGGTGACCAGGCTGCCCTATCTGTTTGCCGCCACGCTGGCCGTGGTGCTCTTGGCGAACCCGCTCTTCTCGGCGCTGGTCGTGCGGTATCCGGTGCGCCGATTCATTGCCATCACGTACCAGTTCTTTGTTGCCTGCATTCTGGTGTTCTACGCGCTGATGACCTTCGTGGCGCCGCAAGAGGGGTCGGCAGGCGACCTGTGGATCGGGCGCGCGTACTACGTGTGGACGAGCGTCTTCAACCTGTTCGTCGTCTCGATCTTCTGGGCGTTCATGGCCGACTCGTTTCGGAGCGAGCAGGCCAAGCGGCTCTTCGGCTTCATCGCCGTCGGCGGCACGCTCGGTTCGGTGCTGGGCTCGGCGACGACCGCGCAACTCGCGCCGGTGATTGGCACGCCCAACCTGCTGCTTATCTCGGCGGCGCTCATTGAGCTGGCGGTGCTGTGCGTGCTGCGCTTCCCGGAGCAGGTGGGCGCGCATGACGAGAACGTGGCGCGGCAAGCGGGGCTGCCGATTGGCGGCGCGGTGTGGGCCGGGGTCACGAACCTCGTGCAATCGCGCTACCTGCTGGGCATCGCCGGGTTCTTCGTGCTGTTCACGATGGGCTCCACGATCTTGTACTTCCAGCAGGCCGACATCGTGGGGCAGGCATTCGCTGACCGCGAGGCGCGGACGGCGGTGATGGCGCGCATCGAGCTCGTGGTGCAGTCGCTGACACTCGTGACGCAGATCTTCCTTACCGGGCGACTGATTCGCTGGCTGGGGCTCTCGCTCGCGCTCGCCTTCCTCCCGCTGGTCAGCATGCTCGGCTTCGCCGCGCTGGGCGCGTGGCCGACGTTCGCGGTGGTGGCGACGATGGCGGTGGTGCGTCGCGCGGGGAACTTCGCGCTGAGCAACCCGAGCCTCGAGATTCTCTTCACCGTCGTGCCGCGCGAAGACAAGTACAAGGCGAAGAACTTCATCGAGACGTTCGTGTACCGTACGGGCGATCAGGTGGGGGCGTGGGGATACGCGGGGCTCGCGGCGCTCGGGCTGGGGCTGTCGGGCATCTCGTACGCGGCCGTGCCGATTGCGGCGGTGTGGCTCGTGCTCGGCCTGTGGCTTGGTCGCGCGCAGGGGCGGTTGGCGGCGGAGCGAGGTTAGGCCAGGCGCGAGAAGCGTCGGCTCGAGCCCGGCACGTCCACGCCGAAGCTGGCGATGCCAATGATCGCCGCGACCAACGCAATGACCATCGTGCGCCCCTCGAGCGGGGCAGGCGCCGGCGCCGCGGCCGACTCAAACGTCGTGAGGGCCGCGCCGCCCACGACGAAGGCCAGCGTGAGCCACTGATAAAGGCGGAAGCCGGCGATCACGGCAGTCTGCGGCTCGCCGCGGTAGTGCTCCTCCACGAAGCGGCCGAGCCCGACGAGCACGAAGTACATCCCGGCGATGAAGGCGAGCGGCGCCTGCAGCAGCCAGAGACGAATCAGCGCCGCGCCGACGAACACGAGCCAGAGCAGCGAGTAGATCTGCGTGGGGTGAATCGCGGCGCCGCCTAGCCCAGCAAGCCGCGTCGGACGTGGCATGGGGTGCGTGTACACGATGCCCACGGAAGACGGCGCGCGCCGCCCGTGGCAGCATCCGTTCACGAGGCAGCGCAGGCGGCCGATCCCCTGGCCAAACGCGAGCGTGATGCACGACGCGGCAAGGAGGCGCCACGCATCGTGATCCGTGGCGGATGCGACGAGCACGGTGACCACCACGCCGATGACGCCGCCGAAGTAGCCAAAGGGGCGCAGCAGTTGCGGCGACCCCTCCACAAGCTGCGCCCACAGGGCGGCGGACAGCGCGCCCGCCAGCGCCGCCGCGAAGACCCACCACAGCAGGTCAGGGCCGCCGAGCCAGATGCTGATTGGAAACGACAGCGCCACGGCAAGGCCGATGTACAGCCCGTGACTCATCAGCCGTAGGGGGCCGAGGCGCCATTCGCGCCACGAGTTGCCGCCGCGTTCGCACGCGACGCGCAGCGACTCCCAGAGCGCGGGCCCGCGGGCAACGAGCGCAAAGACGAATACCGCGGCCACAATGTCGAGTGCGGCGTGAATGCCAACCGTGGTGCAGCTCACGCCGATGGCGATGGCGAGCCCCCACATCCAGCGGCCGTGACGATACGTCGCGGTGTACATCGATGCGGCGATGCACGCCCAGACGAAATGGAACGCAGGGAAGGCGGTGAGCGGTGAGTTGAAGGTGCGCTCGAGCGCGACCCACGCCGCGAAAAAGCCGTCGCCGGGGATCGCGCGGGGCTCGTAGACGACAGGCACGAGCAGGTAGAAGGGGATGATGATCGCCATCGCCCAGAGCCCGCGGCGCGCGAAGCGGCGCAGGTCGCGCTGGGTGCGCGCGAAGAGCGGGGCGAGCACGACCATCGGGTAGACCGACTCGTAGATCATCGCCGTCCACGGGATCACCGGGATGCGCTCGTCGAGCGGGAGCCCCGACGACGGCGCGCCCGGCGGCGCGCCGAGGAACTCGACGGCCAGATAGATGGCGAGCCAGGGAATGAAGACGTGCGTGTAAACGGCGGCGCGCATCCAGGGCGTCGGCGCGTCGACAACGTCGGCGGGCAGCCGCAAGTCTGGTTGCCCGACCGCGCCGTGCCGTGCCCGTGTCTGTTCCCGTTCGTAGCCCATGACCCAGGCGACACAACAGAGGGCGAGCACCGGTGAGACGACCCACATGCCGCCGGGCGAACCCGCTGCTATTGCCAAGCCGAAGGCGAGCGCGACGGCGCCGACGTACAGCGGGTCGGCGACAAACCGGTAGACATCACGCGTCACGAGGCGCGCCGGAGGGAAGGCGCTCATCGGAAGGCCGCCGCCATGGCGCCAAAGCGCGAGCGTGCCCGCCGTCATCAGCAGCAGGCCCGCGATGGCGAGCGTGAGCCCGGCCGCAGGGGTGCCGGGGACAGGGAGGGTGAGCCACTCATCGAGACGCGCCGCCCAGAGCGCGAGCAGGGCAGGGAGCGCGACGACAAACAGCGCCGCGTACGCGCCTTTCAGCACGAGCGTACGCACCGGGGAGCGGGTCATGTGAATCGCACCACTTCGTGAATGACCCACCCTTGCGACAGGGCGCGAGTGGTCGACGTGAATGCGGCGCGGCAGCACCACTTGGTCTCGTGCCACGAGAGCGGGATACCCGTCGCCACGCGGGCCAGCGCGCCGATGCCGCGGAGCATCCGCCCGACGGAACGGTCGTGCAGCGTGCGCGGCGCGCCGAGCGCGAGCCGGCCGGCCGCGCAGTCGAGGCCGTCATCGCGCACGGTGGCATCCGTGTGCACCGCGCCGTCGGCCACCACCCAGCGGCTCGGCAGGGCGCCCCGCCAGTCGATCCAGGTGACGCCCACCGCGGCATCGTCGCTGATGAAGCGTCCCCAGCGAAGCTCATCGATCGGGAGCGCGCTCGGCGGAACCGTCATCGTCAGGCGCTCGACATAGCCCGTGCCGGCGGTGGAGACGCCGTCGCGGTCGATCCGCGCCCGCGCCGTCGGCGCGAGGCACTCCCAGACGATGCGCCCGGATTCGCCGTCGAAGAGCGTGCGGGTCACGGGCGCGGCCGACGGTTCATGGATCGTCTCAAGTCCCAACGGCTCGGAGCGCCAGGCGATGTGCCCGTCGGCGATCATTGGGGCCGGGACGCCGCGCAAGCTCGACCGTTCGTCGGGCGCGCGGCCGACGGTGTAGCGCGTCACGTTGTGCCACGACAGGGAGAGGCCCAGCCAGTCGAGCGACGTCCAGTAGGCAATGGTCGCGTCGCCCGACGGTTCGACGGCGTCGAGGTACCACTTCACGAGTTCAAACGCGCGCGGTGGCGTCTGCTATTTCCCCCCGGTGGGGCGCTTGAGGTACTTGCCGTACCAGTCGAGGACGCGCTGGTGGTAGTCCGTGAACTCCGCTTCGGTCGTGTTCGGCGTCCCGTGGCCGCCGTTGACGTAGTTCGCCCAGACGACGGGCTTCCCGAGCCGACGCAGGGCGTAGTACATCTCGCGCGTGTTGAGCGCCGGCACGTTGTGGTCCTCACCGCCGGTCATCAGCAACAGCGGCGTCTTGATGCGATCGGCGAACATGATCGCCGAGTGCTCGACGTACTTCTGCGGCTGCTGCCACAGCGTGGCGCCGATGCGATCTTGGCTCTTCTCCGCCGCGTGGATGTTGCGCACGCCGAGGCGCGGAGAGTCGGTGTAGAAGGAGATGATGTCCACCTTGCCGCTCATATTGATGGCCGCCTTGAAGCGGTCCGTATACGTGATGAGCAGGTTGGTGGCGTAGCCGCCGTAACTGGTGCCGTGCACGCCGAGACGCGCGCTGTCGGCGATGCCCAGTCGGATCACCTCGTTCGCCGCGGCGAGCACGCCCTTCTGCCACGCTTCGCCCGGGAAGCCGATCTCGAATCCGACGCTCGGCTTCACCACCGCGTAGCCATTGGAGGCGAGCAGGTTGGCGACCGGATCCGGGGTGTCGTCGAAGAAGTCCTCGTAGATGAGGAAGACCGTGGGGAGCTTCTCGCCGGAGACGACCGACGCGGGGAGGAAGACGACGCCATGGCGCGTTTTGCCGTCCGCGTCGAGGTAGCTGATCAGGCGGGTCTTGGCGAACGGCTTCTGCGCCAGCTGCGGGTTGCTCTCCACGACACGGCGCAGGCCGCCGAGCGCGGCGTCACCCACGTACACGTCGGCGACGCGATTGCCGTCGGCGATGGCGAGGACGGCGGTCGAGCCGTCCTTCGAGAGCCGAAGGCCGGTGAAGAACTTCGCGCCGCGGGCCAGTTCGGCCATCTGCTTCGCGGTGCGGTCGAAGCGCATGACGGCCCGGTTCCACGTGGTGCGCGCGCTCTGCGAGAAATAGAGGTAGCGCCCGTCGTGGCTCCACGTGATGGACTGCGTGCGCGGCTGGGTCATATCCGAGTCGGAGGCGGCGACGACCAGCTCCCTGTTGCCGCTCGCGACGTCCACGACCCAGAAGCCCTCGGAGTTCTGCGCGAGCAGGGCATCGCCCACCGGACTCCAGCGCACCACGCTGAAGCGCTCCTTCGCGCGCTGCGCGCGGGCGGCGGCGGTGGTGTCGGGCGTCGCCGCGGCGGCGCCACGCGCAGCGGGCGCCGGACCGAGCAAGTGCCGTGTGGCGGTATCGCCGATGGTGCCGATGGAGACGCGCCCCTCCCGCGTGAGGGCGAACGTGCGGCCGTCGTCAGCCCAGTTCAGGTTGAGCCCCTTCAGCGACGGCTGGAGCACGCGGTCCGCCGTGTCGCCCACCGCGCGCGTGACCAGCTTCCACTCACGGCCGCCGATCACGTCGTAGTCGGTCTTCTTGGTGATGTCCTCCTGCACGGTGATCGCGCGGCCATCCTTGGCCAGTGTCCAGGGGCCGATCACTCCGGTAGGGCGCAGCGTGGTGATCGCACCGGTGGCCGGTGTCCACGCGACCACGGCGCGCTCCGCCGACATCCGGTTCGTCGCGTCCCACTCGAGAAAGTCGGCGCTGCCGTCGAGCACGGTCACGGGTCCCTTGGTGAGTTCCACGAAGCGCGCCTTCGCCTTCACCTTCCACGCGTCAGCGCGCACGGCGAAGGCGAGCGACTTGCCGTCGTCGCTCCAGCGCAGCTCGGTGTTCTCGGCGATGTACTGCCCGGCGGGGAGCTTGGCAGCGGTCACCGCGCCGTTGGCGCGATCCCAGAGCCCGAGCTGAAGGGCCTCGTTCTCCACGGTGAGGATGGCCAGCTTGGTCCCGTCCGGCGACCAGAGGGCGGTCCGCACCATGCGCTTGCCCTTGAAGACCTCGCGTTGGGCCAGTGAGCGCGTGTCGATCACGACGAGCCGAACCGCGGCGGAGCGGACGTATGTTGGATCGCCGGTGCGGCTCGCTTCGGCTCCCAGGTTGTCGCGGCGTTGCGCGATGGTCATCGCGAGCCAGCGCCCGTCGCTGGAGAGGTCGGCGACGCTCGCCGTGGTGATGTCGAGCAGGTCGCGGATGGTCAGCGAGTCGGCGCTTGGACTCTGGACGGCGGTCGCGGGCTGGGCCGGCAGCGCGACGGCGACGGCCGCGGAGAGGGCGAACGCCACCGCGTGCAGGCGAGCCGCGCGGCGGGTGAAGGAGCGTTGTACGGGCACGACTGGCTCGGCGTCAGAGGTTGGTGTTGCGATGCGGGCCACCTACGGAATCACCTTTGGGCCCAGCGTGTACTTGGCGATCCACTCGTACTCGCGCTTCATCCGGTCGCGCTGGTGATAGTACTCCTGGAAGCCATGTCCTTCGCGGGGATAGAAGACCAACTCGACCGTCTTGCCGCGGTCCTTGAGCGCGCGGTAGAACTCCATCGGCTGCCCGATCGGCACGCGCTCGTCGTTGCTCCCATGCAGGATGAGCAGGGGGGTGGTCACCCGATCGCTGTAACTGATGGCCGAACGCTCGAGGTAGAACTTGATGGAGGGATTGACCAACGAGCCGTCGTACTGCGGCACGCCATTGAAGAACGTGTTGATGTACCCGGGGATATCGGTGGTGCCGGCCATGGACAGCAGCGACGGCAGGCCGGCGCCCATCATCGCCGCCTTGAAGCGCCCGGTCTGCGAGACGACCCACGACGTCATGTAGCCGCCGTAGCTCCAACCCTCGAAGGCCATCTTCGTCGAGTCCACGATGCCGCGCTGGATGAGCGCGTCCACGCCGGTCATGATATCGCGGTAGTCGCCGCCCCCCCAGTCGGGGATATTGCCGCGCATGAACTTCTCGCCGTAGCCCGTGCTGCCTCGCGGATTGGGATACAGCACTGCCCAACCCTGGCCAGCCCAGGTCTGGCCCGGGCTGGAGCCGCCCCGGAAAGACGCGAGATGCGCCGCCGTGGGGCCTCCGTGCGCCGAGACGAGCAGGGGCACCTTCGCGCCGGCCGTGTAGCCGACCGGCTTCAGCAGCACGCCCTCCACCGGCCAGCCGTCCTTGCTCTTCCACGTGACAACCTCGGACTGTCCGAGCGCACGGTCGGCGAGCCACGGGTTGGTGTTCGTGACTCGGCGCGGCGTCGCGCCAAGGCCCTCGGCCACGTACACCTCGGCGGGCCACTCGGCGGAGTCGAGGAGCAGGGCAACGCGCGCGCCGTCCTTGGACAGCGAGAACGCGCCGATGACCTGCGATCCGATGAGGCGAGTGTACGACTTGCTGGCGAGCACGTACTCGAAAACCGACATGTAGACGCGGTCGCCGGCCGAGAAGTACAGGCGCGACCCGTCACGCGACCAGCGGGCCGAACCCGCGCTCACATCGAAGCCCTTCTGCCCGTGATTGGTCAGCACCTTGCTTGCCACGTCGTACGTTACGATGACGGCGTTGCGAATGGTGCGTGGCGGAATGCCGTCCTTGTGCGGCGGCCACTCCTGCGGGCTCACCGTGAACGCCAGGGTCTTGCCGTCAGGCGAGAACAGCGGGGTGCTTTCCACGTCGTGCTGCGTCGTGATGGCTTGCACCTGTCGCGAGGCGATGTCCACCATGTAGGCGTCGCGGCGTTCGTCACGAATCATCGGCGTCGGGGAGGCATCGAAGGCCAAGAGTCGGCCGTCCGGCGACCACGATGGGGCGCCGCGCACGGTGAACGCCCCGCTCGTGATCTTCGTGGCCTGCTTGGACTCGACGTCCACGATCCAGAGGTGCGCCAGCCGGAAGTCGCCCTCGTACACCTTGGCATCGTCGCGGCGGCGCGCCTTGGCCTCGGCGTCGCGCGTCAGCGAATCGGTCGTGAGGTACGCGATCCGTTTGCCATCGGGGCTCCACGCATACGCCGTCACGCCGTCGCGGGCCGTGGTCACCTGCCACGACTCGCCGCCGTCGGCGGGGAGAAGCCACAGCTGCGAGCGCGGCGCGTCCTCGCCGGTGCCGGCGCCGCGCGCGGCCGTGAAGGCGATCTGCGCGCCGTCGGGCGACCACTGCGCGTTGGACTCGCCACGCTCGCCGAAGGTCAGTTGGCGCGCCGCGCCGCCGGCCGCGGGCACCACCCAGATGTGGGAGCGGCGCTCGTGACGATCGCCGAGCGCGGTGTCGCCGCGCGCCGGGTTGGCATTCGGGTGCTCCCAGCCGGTCACGGTGTAGAGGATGCGATCGCCCGACGGGGAGATGGCGACGCCGCCCACTGACTTGAGGCGCATGACGTCATCGTCGGTGTACGGGCGTTTCGCCTGTGCCAGCGCCATCGCCGGAAGGAGCGCGACGGCGATGAGGCAGAGCACGGCAACGGCGGGGCGGCGCGGAAGGGAGCGGGGCATGGCGGTCCTTGAGGGTGCGGGTGATCTGAGTGCGCGCCCGAATTTGGGGCGCGCTGGAGCGCGCGACTAGAGCGGAAGGGCGGCCAGGGCTGGCGCCGCGGGCACCGCGCGCCGAAAATGAGGCGTCACTCGCCCACCGGATCCCATGCGCCGACTCCTCGCCATCGCCCTGCTTTCCGCGCCGATCGCCCTCCTGGCGCAGCAACCCTCGCCAGCGAAGCGCTGGTTCAAGGGCAACACGCACACGCACACCATCAACAGCGACGGCGACTCGTCGCCTGACGATGTGGCGAAGTGGTACAAGGAGCACGGCTACCATTTCCTGGTCCTCACCGACCACAACCTCCTGACCAGCGTGGAAGGCATCAACGCGGTCCTGGGTCTCGACCAGAGGTTCCTGGTGATCCGCGGAGAAGAAGTCACCGACCAGTTCGAGAAGAAGCCGATCCACATCAACGGCCTCGATCCGGCGCGCCTCATCGCGCCGCAGGGCGGGACGAGCGTGCTCGATGTGATCCAGCGGAACGTGGACGCGATCCGCGCCGCGGGGGCCGTGCCGCACATCAACCACCCGAACTTCGGGTGGGCCGTCACGCCCGACGAACTGAAACAGGTGAAGAACAACAAGCTCTTCGAGATCTTCAACGGCCACCCGATGGTGAACAACCTCGGCGGCGGCGGAATGCCCGGGCTCGAGGAAGCGTGGGACGCGATCCTGACGAGCGGCGTCACGCTGTACGGGATCGCCGTGGACGATGCCCACCATTTCAAGCGGCCCGACGACCGCACCGCATCGCGTCCGGGGCAGGGATGGGTGGTGGTGCGCGCGGAGCGGCTTGAGGCCAAGGCGCTGCTCGAGGCGCTGGAGCGCGGCGACTTCTACGCGAGCACGGGCGTCGAGCTCAGCGACTACGAGGCCAACGCCAAGTCCATCACGATCACCGTGAAGCCCAACAGCTACAGCAAGTACCGCATCCAGTTCATCGGGAACGGCGGCAAGCTGCTGCAGGAGTCGCTGGCGAGCCCGGCAACGTACGCGATCCGCGGCGACGAGGGGTATGTGCGCGCGCGGATCGTGGAGTCGAACGGACTGATGGCCTGGACGCAGCCGGTGCGCGTCAGCTCAAGTCGCTGAACCAACGGTCACACGAACGAGCGCCCGCACCGTGACGGTGCGGGCGCTCGCCGCTTGTGGTCGCGCGCGGCACTGCGCCGCTATGGCCAGACCGCGGGTGGTGTCATCGGCGCCGAGAGGCAGCCGCTGGGTCCGATGCCACGCCATAGGGTCGGGTTCACCAAACTCGACTGCCCCTCCGTCAGCGCGATCGCGCAGCCACCGGGCGGACCTGTGATGGCGATCACGCGTCGCCCGAGCGGGACCCACCGGAGCATCTCGCGCCATTCCTGGCCATCCCAGCGGGCGATCATGCCGTAGTCGGAGCCGAGGTAGACTTCCTTCGGTCCACGTGCCCAGATGCCGATCTGGAAGAGCAGAGGTGCCCCCGTACTAGGCGAGCGCGACCGCATGAAACCCGGGTCGCCGCCCAGGTTCACGTCGGACCATTGCGTGCCGTCGTAGCGAATAACCACGCTATCGCCAACGGCCCACACGTTGGAGGCGCTGCTGCCGGAGAGCCGGACGAGCAAGCGGCTGGTCGGGCTGGACATCGGCGACCACGAGGTGCCATTGAAGCGTACGATCTTCCCGCCGCTGCCGACGGCGAAGATGTTCGACGCCGAGCTTCCCCAGATGCCGTACATGCCCGCCGCCTGGTACTCGAGGACGCATCCTGCGCCGCTCTTGCAGCGGGTGATGCCGGCGTCGCCGGCGATCCAGACGTCGGACCCGGCGCCCCACACGCCATTGTAGCTCTCGCTCGCGCTCACGACCGGCTTGTTCGCGTCGCTGACCACGCTCCAGGCCGTCCCGTTGTAGCGGAGGATGGTGCCCGAGGTGCCGACCGCCCAGACATTGCTGGGGCCGTCGCTCCAGACGCCTTGCAGAAGTCGTACGGACGCGACGCCCGCCGGTGGCTTGTCCACGGTCCATTTACTGCCGTCCCACCGCGCGAGGAAGAGGTTCCATCCGACCGCGAACGCGCTCGAAGCAGAGGTCATGCTCGCATCGCGCAGCGCGGGCTGGTAGCTCAGGACCGTGACGCCTGACGACGTCACGCGCTCGAGGCGACCGAACGCACTCTTCACGTACGCGGCGCCGCCGCGTGGATCGACCCACGGTCGGCTGGCCGACTGGGTGAAGCGTGTGCGCCCGACCTCCTGCCAGGTGCTGCCATCAAACCGATAGTAGGCGCGGTCGGTGACGGCGCTGTCGGCCCAGGCCCAGATCTCGTTCGCGGAAAGCACGCCCCACCGGATCAGGCGGCCGGTCCCGAGGCCGGACGTCGGCATCTGGGTCCAGCCCGAGCCGTTCCACTTGAGCAGTGGGCCATTGGCCGTGAGCACGAACGCCTGCCCCGGGGCGGGGCATTGGAGGTCGAGCTTGCCGGCCGATGTGGGACCAGGCACGGATGTCCACGAGCTGCCGTTGAAGCGGTACAGCGCGCCGGAGACCGAACTGGCGGCGAACGCTTCCGACGGGCCGGTGATGCACACGCCATCGAGGTAGCCTGCGCCGGGGAGGGTGTAGTTCTGCCAGGTGGAGGTGTTGCCGATCCAGACGACACCGCGGCTGCTCCCTGCGATGACGTGCTTGGAAGATCCGGACGTCGACGCGCCGACGGAGACGATGGAGTCGGTGATCCCTCCCATCCGGCTGAACGCGCTTCCGTCGTACCGGAAGAGCCCTGAGGTCGCCGCGAGAAATACGTCATTCGCCGCGAATGCGGCGACATCTAGGAATAGACTGCCGTTCCCCGCCGCCGTGCCAACGACGGCGCGCCACTGCCCGCCCTCGAAGAGCTGCAACTGCGGGTAGCCGATGCTCGCCGTCTTGTTCGGGTCGGGGCCGACGGACAGCGAGAAGATGATGGGCGCGCCTGTGCCCGAAGCCACCCCGGCAATGGGGGTATGTCCCGACGGCATGTTAACGTAGCCCGGGCTGACCGCGCCGCCCAATCGCAGTGCCTCGTCCGGCTGCCACTCAACGACGCCAAAGCGCGACAGCGACAGGTCGACGGGCGGAATGACCGGCGCGCGGCCCGGCACCACATCGTACGGCCCCATCGGGAAGGCGTAGTCGAGCGCGCGCCGCATCGGATCGGCGTCGCTCGTGTCCTTCATGACATCAACCGAGTCTGGCGTAATGATCGCCGCGAGGTACATCGAACAGCCGTCCTTCGAACCAAGGCGCGTGGGGTCGGCGAGACAGGGCGAGATGTCCACGGGAAGCGTGATCTGCTGCGTTCCCTGCACGACCCGCGTCCACTTGGCGGTCAGGATGCGCATGCCATCGTCGCCCCTGTCTTTGTCCTTCGAGGGCCCGAGGTAGATGGCTGCGGTGAGCAGGTAGAGCGGCGACGCGCTGACCTGCGCCGGCAGGTTGGTGGCGGTGATCTGCAGCGCGATGCGCGGCGAGAGCGCCGCGCGGCTGCCGGTCAGTTCCTTGTCGGCACAGGCCACCACCAAGGCGGCGCTCACCAGCGCCGCGGCGGCGCGCGTGGCGCCGGAGGTCATGAAGCGTGTCATCGCGCCTCCCGGCGAGAGGAGACTGAGAAGCCGATCGTCGCGCCGAACCCGGTGGTTGACGTCACGCCGGTGTCGAAGGTGCCGTACTGGCCATTGATGGTGAAGCGCGTCAGCGTAGACGTCCCCGCGCGCTCCAGTCCGATGGTGACCCCGGCCGCGGTTACCGCGGCGCCCACGAGCGCATCGGTGAACGTCAGCCCGGAATGCCAACGCGCGTCGGCGCCGATGATGAAGCCCATGCCGGTGGTGCCGCCGCGCACGCCACCCAGCGACCCCTCGAGATACGTGCCTGACGAGCCGGACACCTTCGCGCCGGTCGCGTCGGTGAACTCAGAGCGCAAGCGCGCCGCGATGTTCAACCCCGCCGCGCGCCAGCCCGACGCCCCGAAGTCCATCTGCGAACTCAGCGTGAACTGCGGCCCAAGCGTGTAGTCGTTCGACGCGTCCGCGGCATCCGCGAGCCGCACCTGGTCTTCGGAGAACACGTCGCCGACGAAGAGCAACGACCACCGCCCCTCGCCCAGAGCTCGATCGAGGCCGGCCGTGACGTGGATAGCCGTTCCGGGCGTCACCTTGGTCTCCGAGCGCCCCGTGGACAGCGCGAGGGCGATCGGCGAGTACTCGGTGCGCTGCTCCGCGGAGGCGCCGAGCGCGATGGCCCAATCCTCGCCCTCAAACGCGCGCACGAAGCCCAGCGTCATGCCGGCGCCGGTGCCAAAGGCGCCAATGGGCATTCGAAGGGCGGGAGCGCCAACAACCTGCAACGCCGATGTCTCGTCGGCGTCGAGTCCCGTCTTTCCCACGGGGAGGTTGAAGCCGGCGGTGAGTTGCAGCGCGTCGCTGAACAGCGGGCCGGTGAGCCGGAGCTTCACGTCCGTGGGACCGGCGATGGTCACCGCGCGATCCTCGCCCTGCCCATCGTCACCTGCCGAGAAGTGCACGGCGCCAACGGCGCCCGCGCCACTCAGGTCCACACTCCACCGCCCAACGGTGCCGCGCATCCGGAATGGCACCGCGGCTTCCACCACGTTCGCCACGCGACCCGCCGCCTGCGGAATGGGCGTGGAGAAGTGCCACGCGCTGATGGCCGTCGCCACGCCCCACCCGCCGGCGGGAAGGAGCGACTCCTGCGCGCCCGCGGTCGTTCCGCAGACGGCCAGCGTCGCGATGAGGTACGTCAGGCGGCGCGTCACGGCGTCACCCGCACGGTGATGAGAATCTGTAGAACGGAGCTGGCGGCGAGCGGCGCGTCCACCGCTTCGGGCGGACGCGTCAGCACCGGGGCATTCACCGCCTGCGCGGTGAGGTCGAGCACGCGGGCCACGCTGCTGGCGCGTTGCGCCGAGGGCGCCGGCGCGGCCGCGGCCTGCGATCGGGCGGCGGAGAACGCCGCATCAAGCCGTGCCGCGTCCTCAAACGCGGCCGTCGCGCCGGCGGCGTCGCCGCGCGCCTCGGCCTGCACGCCGCGCCCATAGGCAACGAGCGCCGCGAGCTGCGTGGTCTGCCGCTGCTCGATGCGTTGGCGCTGGGCGGGCGTGAGCTGGATACCCAGCCGCTCGAAGATCAGGAGGGCCAGCGCCTTCTCCGCGTCGATGACGCGGCCGAGCGGCGCATCGGCGTATACGAGTTCCTGCACGGTGCCGGCGATGGCGTCGACGACGCGCGCGCTCAGGCGCACCGCGCCGTCGGTGCCGCTGCGCGATGCGCTGCCGATCAGAATCTGCCGGGCACCGACCAGCCGCCCAACGCGCGGCGCTTGCCGCGGATCGGCGATTCCCTGATCCACGAGGTCGAGCTCGCGCAGGATCGCGTTCGTTTGCACGCGCTCGACGAGCTTGAGCGCTGGCGAGACGGCGAGATCGGCCGACAGCAGGTCAGCGAGGCCGAATCCGAGCGGTCGCAGCAGCGTGTCCGACTCGGCGACGCTGAACGGGGTGACGGCAAAGGTGCGGGGCGGAATCTTGGCCGGGTCGAGCGTCGCCTCTCGGGCCAGCGCGGCCTTGGCAGCTTTGTCGGCGTCGGTGATGAGGGTCGCGCGTCGCGCGACGGGGGTGCTGGCGCAGGCCATCACGGCAAGCGCTGCAAGGGCGCTGGCGAGAAGCGGCGCGCATCGTCTCGCCGCCACGACGGGATGGACGGAGACGGAACGCATAGGGCGCATGGCGTTCGGGGATGGGGGGACAGCTGGTGCGACGAACTTGTAGTGCATGATTTACGGGCCGTACCCCACGCCCGCAACTTGCCAGCTACCCGCGATAGCGTGCGCCGGTTGCATCCGGCGCGATGGCGCGGGTCACGCGCGCGCAGACATAGAGCGCGATGCCCCACGCCACTGCGATACGGAGCAGGGCGGGGAGGAGCCAGGGCGGCGACATCCAGGCTACCACGCTGCCCGACGTGAACCGCGCGTAGGTGTCGCTCCAGACCTACGCGCCCGCGACGGCGAGGCCAAACCCCGTCAGCGGCCACTGCCAAGCCGCTCCGAGCATGCAGGCGAACCAGCCGGCCTGATAGAGGAGGTAGTTGACGAGGGTTGAGTGGCGCACGAAAAGGTAATGCCCCGCGCTCAGCGTGAGCGGCGCCCTCTTGCGCAACGGAAGAACTGCGCGTGCCGTGCAACGCAGCAAGCGTGTTGCCAATTCATCGATGGCGCCGTCGAACAATTGAATCGCACGTATAGGTATGGCGCATTTCGATAAAGGTCTTAGATTGCTCGAATCGCTTACGCAGGCCAACGCTCGACCATTCCGGGATGACGATTCGTTCGTCATCGTCGGCCGACGCCTGACTCATGACTGATCCGCAAAGGCTTCAGGTTGTTTCCCCGCTCCCCGAGCATCCGCCGGGAGCCATCGTCCACTGCGACTTCGAACTCGTCGGCGTGCTCGTCACGCACGATTGGCGGCGGCTCATTGCGTTGAGTCCGATCGCGGCGGGCACGAGGATTCTCACCCTCGAGGGCCGCGTGTATGCGCGGCCGACGCGCCATTCCGTGCAGGTGGGGCCCGACCTGCACATCGATGCCGCGAATCGCCGGAACGGCAGCGACACCCTGCGCCGCTATCCGTACCGGTTCATGGACCACGCCTGCGACCCGACGGCGATCATTCGGGGACGGCACGTCATCGCGCGGCGCGATATTGCCGCCGGCGAGGCGGTGACCTTCAACTACAACACCACCGAGCTTGAGCTGTCGGAGCCGTTCCGCTGCCGGTGCGAGAGCGCGATGTGCGTTGGGCTCGTGCGTGGTGCGAAGCACCTGACGGCAAGCCAGCGCGCGCTGATTGCCAATTGGATGGCCGACTATCTGCGGTAGTACAGACGGTTGACGGTTGACGGTTGACGGTGGACGGTAGAAGGGAGACGGGAGCTGGCGGCCACGACTGCCAGCTCCCGTCTCTGCTTCACCGTCCGTTTTCCACCATCCACCGTCCACCGTCCACCGTCTACCGTCCACCGTCTACCGTCCACCGTCTACCGTCCTCCCCCGCCGCGCATCGCCCGCGCGATCGCCTCCTCCGCCAACGGCGCCATCACCCGATAGCCGGCCTCGCTGGGGTGTACGCCATCGTACGACAGTGAAGCGGGCAGGCCGCCGCGTGCGTCAACCATCGCCGAGTGGTAGTCGAGATACGTCTCCCCCACGGACTCGGCGTACCGCTTCATCCAGGCATTGAGGGTGATGATCCTCGGCGCCGGCTCGAGGCCCCGCTTCCACGGGTAATCGAACACGGGCAGGACGGACGCGAGCACCACGCGGATGCCGTGCGCCTTGGCGATCTCGGTCATCGCCTCCAGGTTGGCCTCGATCATCTCGAGCGTGGACGGCCCGGTGTTCCCCGCGATGTCATTGGTGCCGGCGAGGATGACCACCACGCGCGGCTGCAGCGCCACGACGTCCTGATGGAAGCGCACGAGCATCTGGGGCGTGGTCTGCCCGCTGATGCCGCGGCCTATGTACGGCTTGCCCGGGAACATCACCGGGAAGTGCCGCGCCCACGAGTCAGTGATGGAGTTGCCGTAGAAGACCACCCGCTGCTCGCCTGGGGTCGGCGCGCCAATCGAATCGTTGGCGGCGCGATAGCGACGCAGGCCCGCCCAGTCGTTGCGCAGGCGTTCCAGCGCGGCGGAGTCGCGGGCGGCCGGCGACGCGCTCGCCGGGGCAGGGGCGGGAGCCGGCGGGCGACGGACGATGGACCCGCACGCGGTGGCGAGCAGCACGCCCGCCGTCAGGGAGACAAAACGCATGCGGACAAGGTATCCGTCCCCTCGGGCAACGGCCATCACGTTGTCGCCGAGTCCCCGCACCGCACTCTGCTCCCTGCACCCTGCACTCAGTATTCCGCGTACCCCGCCTGATGCACATCCCCCACCGCCCGTCCCGACGGATCGGTCATCCGGGAGAAGGCAGCGTCCCAACGGAGGGCGGTTTCGGTGCTGCATGCCACGCTGCGCTCCCACGGCACGCAGTTGACGGCCGTGGCGCTGGGGAAGTGCTGCTCGAAGAGCTGACGATACAGATAGGCCTCCTTCGTCTCCGGCGTCTTCACCGGGAACCGTTCGGCCGCGCCGCGCAGCATCGCGTCGGAGATCTCGCGCTCGGCGAACGCCTTGATGCCGTCAATCCAGGCGTAGCCCACGCCGTCAGAGAACTGTTCCTTCTGTCGCCAGAGCACGTCGTCGGGAATGGCGCCGGCAAAGGCGTGGCGCAGGGGGAACTTCTCGATGGGACGCGGGCGCGGCGCGTTGCGCGGCAGCTTGTGCGACGGGTCCATCGCCATGGCCACGTCGAGGAACTCCCGGTCGAGGAAGGGGACCCGCACCTCCACACCCCAGGCGGCGCCGGCCTTGTTGGCGCGCGCGCAGTCGTACAGGTGCAGTTTCTGCAGCTTGCGCACGCTCTCGGCGTGCAGCTCGGGGCCGTCAGGCGCCTTGTGAAAGTACAGGTAGCCGCCAAAGATCTCGTCCGCCCCTTCGCCGCTCAGCACCATCTTGATCCCCATCGCGCGGATCTTTCGCATCATCAGGTACATGGGCGTGGACGCGCGGATCGTGGTGATGTCAAAAGTCTCAAGGTGATAAATGACGTCAGACAGCGCGTCGAGGCCTTCCTGGACGGTGAAATGGATCTCGTGATGGATGGCGCCGATGTGCTCGGCGACCTTTCGCGCCGGGGCCCGGTCCGGTGCGCCGGCGAGTCCGACGGCGAAGGAGTGAATGCGCGGCCACCAGCTGGGACCAGTGTCCCCGTCCTCGACGCGGGCCTCGCGATACTGGGCGGCGATGGCGGCGACCAGCGAGGAGTCCACGCCGCCGCTGATGAGCACGCCGTAGGGCACGTCGCACATCAACTGCCGGTGCACGGCGGCCTCGAGCGCGGTCCGAAGCGCCGTCGCGTCGTACGCCGCACGCGGCACCTGCTCCTCCACGCCCCACGTCGGCTCATAGTAGCGCTGGAAGCCCTTCTCGGCTTCGTGCCCAAGGTAGAAGTGCCCGGGCGGGAACTCGCGAATGCGCTCGCAGACGCCGACGAGCGCCTTCATCTCGGACGCGACGTACAGGTGCTCGTGTCGATCCCAGCCGACGTACAGCGGAATGACGCCAATGGGGTCGCGCGCGATCAGGTGCGTGCCGCGCCGCGGGTCGTGCAGGACGAAGGCGAAGATGCCGTTCATCTGGTTGAGGAACTCACGCGGCGACCGTTCATCGTAGAGGTAGAGGATGACCTCGCAGTCCGACCGTGTTTGGAAGTCGTGCGCCTGGGCGAGTCCGCGGCGGAGCGCCTGATGGTTGTAGATCTCGCCATTCACGGCGAGCACGGCGCCGGTGCGGCGGTCCACGAGCGGCTGCGCGCCGTGTTCGACGTCCACGATGGAGAGGCGCTCGTGGGCGAGAATGGCGCGGTCGTCGCTGTAGATGCCGCTCCAGTCAGGGCCACGGTGCCGAATGGTGCGCGCCCGGGCCAGCGCCTGGCGGCGCAGCGACGGCACGTCGCTGCGCGACGCGTCGAGTCCGAGGATGGAGAGGATGCCGCACATGGAGGAACTCCTGGCAAAAGAAGAACCCCCGATTCGCGCCGGCGAATCGGGGGTGGTCCGGAAACAGGGTCTGGGTGACGCGCCCTAGCCGGCCCACGCGCGATTCGCGCGGGGGTTCCGATTATTGCGATTGAAGCGGCGGGCGGCGGTCATGGTCAGCGAAGGCTAGTGGTCCTGTCCATCAGGGTCAAGCGGCACACGGGCGCGCGCGGGCTCAGCCCGTCAGCTCGTCATAGGCCGCCCCCAGCACGCGCGCGGTCAGCGCCCCATGGTCGGGGAAGTTGCGCAGCGGGTCGGTGGTCCTAAGAGTATCGTCACGAGACTTGCCGGCCTTGATCTCGCCGCGCACGAACTCGAGCAGGGCGAGCAGGAAGTCACGCTGGACCAGCAGGTCGGCGCGGCTCCCGGTGGCCGGGAAGTTCGCCCCGGCGTGTCCGAAGATGTAGATCGTGTCGGCCGTGTGGTCGGCGAGCACGCCGTCGAGCACCTTGGCCCAGCCGGCGATGGACGCACCGCCGGGCATGTCAATGACCGGCATGCGACGGTTGAAAATGAGATCGCCCATGTGCACGACGTTGGCCTTCTCAAAGGTCGTCACCGAGTCGCCGCTGGTGTGCGCCGCGCCATAGTAGCGCAGGGCCATCACTTCGTCGCCCACCGGCTCGCGCCAGGTGCGCTCGAAGGTGGTGTCGGCCACCACCTGCTGCTCGGGTGGCACCGGCGGCGTGGGAGCCGGCCGCGGCGGCGCGCCCGGCGCGGGCGCGGGCGGTGGCGGCGCATTCCTGAACGCGTTCACGGCGCGCTCGGCCGCCTCGCAATGGAGGCGCGGCACGTTGGCGTGCGCGAGGATCTTGCGCGCCGCCGGGCGAAACACACCGTTGCCGCCCGTGTGATCCCCGTGATGATGGGTGTTCACGAGGTAATCCACCTGCCGGCCGTTGCTTCGGCCATTCACGGCATCAAGGCAGGTCTTCGCCGAGTCGGGGAACTGCGAGTCCACGACGACGACGCTCTTGGCGTCAAGGTGCCAGCCGATCGTGCCGCCGCGGCCGGTGAAGGTGCCGACCGTGCCGCGGACGAGGGTGAGCAGGTCGGGTTGGCGCGCCGGGATGCCGTGCGCGAGGAGGGCGCGCCAGTCGAGGGTGGTGGCGGCGAGGGCGAGTGCGGAAGAGTGGACGAAGTGGCGGCGAGTGGTCATGGGAGGTGCAGGGGAACGGGCACGGTGGGGTGCTGGGTAACGGGGGCGGAGGGTGACCGCCGCGGCAGACGCAACTCGGAATTCAACCTACCACAGGACGCGAGGGACGGCGACTCAGTGACGCGAACGCGCGGACGATCATGCCCCGTTCGCGCCGGGCCTCTCGTGGATGCCCCGCGGCGCTACGGTCCGTCCGCGGCCAGGATCCTGCGAATGCCGTTGACGATCTCCTCCACGCTCGCCTCGTAGGCGAACGTCATGCGCGCGCGCCCGCGGACATCGAGCGCATACAGCGTGGTGGTGTGCGTCACGGTGTACTTGGCCACCGACTCCGGCGTCGGATTGAGGGAATACGACGCGCCGAACTTCTTCACCACGGAATCCACCGCCGGACGCGGGCCCGTGAGGCCGATGGCATCGAGCGCGAAGCTCTGCAAGTCGGCCTTGAGCACCGACGGCGTGTCGCGATCGGGGTCGACGGTCACGTAGAGGGTCTTCACCTTGGCGGCATCGTCGCCGAGCCGGCGCGCGACGACCGACAGCTTGGACAGGGTGGTGGGGCAGACGTCCGGACACATCGAGTAGCCGAAGAACACGAGCACCACCTTGCCCTGCAGCTGCGACAGGCGGAACGGCGCGCCGTTGTGGTCGGTGAGCGCGAACTCGCCGCCGATGGGGAGCACGGGCAGCGTCGGCGCCCACGGTCGCGCGACCAAGGCCCACAGGGCGACGGCGGCCACGACGACCGTCGCTCCCCAGCGCCCGGCGCGCGTCATGGGCGCGGCCCCTGCATGCCCGGCATGGCGCGCACCCTGGCCGGCACGGTCACCACGGAACCGTCATCAAGCGTGAGCACAAGGGAGACCGCCTCCCCCGCAGCGAGCGGCTTCCTGACGCCGAACATCATGACGTGCAGGCCACCGGGGCGCAGTTCGACGTTGCCCTTCGCGGGTACCTCGATGGCCTTCACCGGCGACATGCTCATGGACGCTCCGTCGCGCTTCATCTCGTGGAGTTCGAGCGTCTCGGCCACCTCCGCGCTGGCCTTCACCACCGACCGCGCCGCGGCTCCGGCGTTCTCGAGGACCATGAACGCCGCCGTGACGGTGCGCCCGGCGGGCGTCTCGCGAATCCAGGCGTCGCGCACCGTGACCGTGGTGGACGCGGCCTGGCCGAACGCGGGGAGGGGAGCGCACACCGCCGCGGTGAGCAGCAGTGCGCCGGACAGGAAGGACGAGCGCATCATGGGGTGAGGTTCCTTGGCTGCGAGGGCAGCCGGAGAGAGAGGATATAGAGGGCGAGCGACTGCCGCTCGCTTGCATTGAGATGCGGATGCGCCGGCATCGCGCCACCACCTGGGATGCCCATGCCGATGCTCTGCGCAATGGCGTCGACGCTGGCGCCCGCCTTGAACGCCGCCGCGTCGCGCAAGTCGCGCGGTGGAGGCGCCAGGGTTTTCGCCACCGGCCCGTCACCGCGCCCCACCGGGCCGTGGCAACTCCCACAGCCGCTGGCGCGATACAATTCGCGTCCCATCGCGGCACTTGGCGGGTCGTCTTCGGCACAGTGGCTGCCGCTCGTTGCGCGCCACCATCCGCTCGCCAGCACGGAGAGGCGCTGCCATCGCGACGGCGGCGCGAGGACGCTGTCGAGATCGGCATACGCCACGACCCGCGCCGCGCTGACCGTCGAATCGCCGCGGGTGCGATGGAGCACCAGGCGCACCGCGCTGCCACGTCGCATCGGGAGTCCCGTTACCTGCACCATCGCGTGCAGCCCGCCGGGCGAGAAGCGCACCGTGCTGTTGGGCGGCAGCGGCACCATGCGGGCCTCGGTGCCGGGCTCCAGCACCCCCGTCGCATGCTCACGCGGGGTGTGCAGCGACACGCCGCCGGCGTCGTCAATCCGCAGCGCCCGGATGGTGTCGGCGCGTCCCGTGTGGTTGTGCACCGTCAGGTACAGCATGGCCAGCGACCCGCCGGCGGGGATCACCAGCGCGGCCCGCTCCACCCGCACGCCCGGGGCGCGGTCCACGCACGCCGCCGCCAGCATGGCGACGACGCACGCGGCCCGCACCGCGCGGGCGGTGGGGGCTATGGCTTGAGGCCGAGTTCCGCGGCCGTCCACTGCCCCGTCTTGCTGGCAATCGCGGCGCGCTCGGCGGCCACCTGCTCCGCCGTCACCGGTCCGCCGGCATTGCCCCACTGCGAGCGCACATACGAGAGCACCGCAGCCACCTCGGCGTCGGACATCTCGATCGTGTTGCCGTAGGGCGGCATGTTGCCGTTGTACTGGGTCCCGTGCACCGTAATGGGACCCGTGAGTCCGCGAAGCACGATGCGAATCGGAATGGAGGCGGGGCCGTTTGCGATCTCCGAGCCGGCGAGCGGTGGGAAGGCGCCAGGAAGGCCCTGCCCGGTCGGCTGGTGACAGGCGGCGCAGCGCAAGTAGAGCGAGGCGCCGTCCGGCGCGCTGGCCTGCGCGACCGCCGCCGCCGGTGCGGCGTCGCTCTGGGCCGACTTGGTGTCGCCGCCGCAGGCGGTGACGAACGCGAGGGCGATGACCATCGCCGCCCACGGCACCGCGCGGCGCACGTGAAAGAGCATGCTCATGGTAACTGGTTTCCTCAGGGTGGGGGGACAGGGAGACGCCGCCAACAGACGGCGCAGGGAAGACCCGCGTTTCTCTCACCGCAAACATCCCGCGAACGAGCGCGGGCCGCGCGGACGCGCGTCGCCCGCACGGGTCGCATGCCGTGCGTTGCGGGTCAGAGGCGGAGGGCGCGGCGTGCGCCGCGCGTCAGAGGCCGAGGACTGCCGGAGGTCCGTTCGCGAACGGGAGCAGCCAGGCGCGGCTGGGCGCGGTGCGCTCCACGTACCGCGCCGGGGACTCGGTCAGCGCACGAACGGTGCATGGCGGCAACGCCACCGGTACGTCCACGCGCGCGACCGCGCTGACCATTGCGCACGCTGGCGGGCAATCGCAGGGATGCGATGGTGCGCGCCGAGGCGCCGCCGGCTGCGGCGCGCCGGGCTGCCCGTGCCCGCAGTCGCTCGCCGCCGCGGCGGCACTCGGTCCGGGATCGCCTGTCGCCGGCTCCGTCATCCCTGGATGCCCCGCGTGGCCCACGCCGTGTCCCACTTCTCCCGCCGGGCCGTGCTCGGGGCACGGGCGCCACGACGACGGCGCCGCGCTGAGAAACGCGAACCAGAGGGCGAGGATCGCCGACGCGAGGCGGCGGCGCGGGGAGCGGGGTGGCATTGTCTCGAAGATAACGGCGCGCCCGACGGCTGGCCAAGAGGCCCCGCGCGTGGCAAGGAACGACGCAGGGTACACGGCGACGCGGCGCGCCCATGGCCAGCCTGTTCCACAGCATCCCACTCCTCAATCGCCATCCTGAATCGCAATCCTCGGTCCAAGTCCTCAATCAGCACCAATGCGAAGCGGCACCACCCATTCGGGTGGTGCCGCCTCGTCCAGCAGGAGCCAGCTTAGAACTTGTAAATCAGCTTCGCGATGATCGTCGTGCCGTCAAAGGGCCGGTTGCCGTACCCGGTGCCGATGAGGCCGTTCGAGTCAAAGCGGGGCGTGCCGTTAGCATTGTCCAGCGTGTTGAAGTCCACCACGTCGAACTTCTGATAACGGAAGCCCAGGCCGAGGCCGAGGTTTTCCTTCATCATGTGGCGGATGTCGAGCTTCATCTGCGTCCACGAGTTCGTGACGTTGGGCCACGGGATGAAGCAGGAGCTGATACCCGTTGCGCAGGGGCGCGAATCGAGCGGGTTGCGCAGCGCCGTGTTGTCCGGGGCCTTGAAGGCCTCGATGCGCGGGCCATACATGCTGTACAGCAGGTCGGAGTCGCTGAAGTCGTACGAGAACTTGATGTCCGTCTTCGGCAGGACCTGCATCAGGTCGATCCAGAGGCCGGCGCTGGTGACGTCCTCGTCATTGTCCATGAACCAGTTGCGAAGCGGGTCCGCCCAGCTGTTGTAGGGCGCCGTCGGGCCGGCATCCGGGTTGGCATTGCGGGCCAGCTGGTTGGACTTCCAGTTGTCCATGCCGTACGTGCCGCCGATGGTGACCTTGTCGTTCAGGTACCAGTTGCCGGTCAGGCTGAGCGCCGAACTCGTCGCGCTGAGCAGGCCGAACTCGTGCCCCTCGCCCGTGTACTCGTCGTCGGTCATCGAGTACGACAGGCTGAGGTCGAACTTGCTGCTCGGCGTGAGCCCGAGCACCACGCCGGCCTTGGTGCGGTCCATGTCGGCTTCGTCATAGAACCGCAGCGTATTGCGGTGGCCGATCTCGTACCAGATCTCCTCAGAGAGGCCCTTGCCAACGCGCTCGGTCATCTCGACGTTGCCGCGCAGGCTGAAGAACTTGTTCTGGTAGGCGTCGAGCGAGGCACGGATCGTCTTGTCCGTCATGTCGCTGAACGAACGGCCCCCGCGCTCGATGTCGTCCCAGACGTAGCCAACCCGAAGCGCGGTGAACCGATTCGGCAGGGTGAAGGTCACCCCGGCATCCACGGTGTTGTGGGTAAAGTCGAGATGGTGGGTGCTGCCGCCCGGAATGTTCTCCGGCACCGCGTCAAAGCGGATGTGGTACGTGTAGTCAAAACGCGGCGTGTTCACGAAGAGGTCGTTAAACCGGTACTTCATGTCGAACGCGAAGTAATCGGTCGGGCGCGACGTGAGGTTGACGACGGCGTTGACGATCTCCGTCTCGGCTTCCGCCGACGGGCGCGGCAACTGGGCCAGCCCCGGGAAGAACAGGTACGTCGCCGGCTGGTTGATCTTCGTGTTCGTCGTCCAGGGGATCAACTCCTCGTCGTTCGTCGCCACCCCGTACATGAACTGCCCATTCACCGTCGTCTTGTAGGGCAGCTTGAAGAGGCCCATCACGCGGAACGAGTTGTACTCATTGCTCGGCGCCATGGCCATGCGGCCAAAGGCCGGGCCGTTGCCGTTGCTATAGCCGCTCGGGTCCCACGGGCCAGTCGGCGGCGTCCTGAGGTTGTCAAAGTCCGTCGCGCGGATCGGGTTGTCCCACTCCATCGACAGGAAGTTCTGCTTGAAGAACGACCCCTGGTACTCGGCCCGAAGCATGCCGTCTTGCAGCATGAGGTATTTCGGGATGCGGAACTCGAGACCGGCGGTCAGCTCGTTCGTGACATTGTCGATGGCCATGGGGATTTCCTGCGCGCTGCTGAACGCGAAGGCGGCGCCCCACGGCTGGTTGCCCGACCGCTGGATGTTTTGGAACGACACATCGAAGTCGAGCATCGTATTGATGCGATACTTCATGCTTGCCGCGAGCGTGTTGCGCAGGGCGGACATCTCGAACGGCTGAGCGATGGTCCGGTAGATGGACCCTGTGGCGTAGGTCGCCGCCGAGTTCGGGATGCCGACCACGCCCACTTCCTTGTTCTGCACACGGGTGCGGAGCGTCGGGTCGAGCGTCCACTTGTTATTGCCCGCGTACCGGTACGGGGTCACCGTGTTGTACGCGTAGTTCAGCGGCTGGCCATTGTACGACAGCGAGAACTTGGCCTTGCCGTAGCGATTGTAGTTGAACGCGTACGCCTGGTCGTCGTAGCCGACGTTGAAGGCGTTGAAGCTGTACGCGACGGCATCGCTCTCCTTGGTGATGCCGATCTGGCTGAAGAGGCCGTTCTTGAGCGACTGATAGCGCTCATACCGGGCTTCATCGCCGTCCACCGTGGTGGCCCGGAAACCGAGCTCCCAGTTCTGTTCGAGTGCCGGCTTTGCCGGCGCCGCGGCCTTCTGCTGCGCCCCCGCCACGCTGGCGGAAGCGAGCACAAGCAGCGCGACCGAAATCATGTAGCTCTTGCGCATGGTTGTCTCCTTCTCCGTTAGCGTAGGAACGCCTTGCCGTTGGGTGAGTTCGACCCGTGAATAGTCTGGTGGCAGTTCAGGCACGAGCGGCCCGTGATCTTGTTGGCGTTCTGCGAATTCTGCTGGACGAACTTGTCGTACACCGTCGGCGGATGCCGCGCGGAGACGTGGCAGCGCTGGCAGAGGCCCGGCTGCTTGGCGACCAGCATGCGGTCGTTGTTGGAGCCGTGCGGATCATGGCAGACCAGGCAGGAGTTGGAGACCGGGGCATGTTCCCACAGGAACGGGCCGCGCTTCTCCTGGTGGCAGCTGGTGCAGCTCTGGTCAATGTTCGTGCCCGCCTTCAGCATGCGGACATTGGCCGAGCCGTGGACGTTGTGGCACGACGAGCAGGCCATCTTGTCCTGGCGCACCGGCATGTGGTTGAACCGGTTGACCTTGTTCACGATCGCCTGGTGGCACGAGGCGCAAAGCTTGGTCTGCGTCGCTTCCTTGAGACTGGCGTCGCCCTTCGGGTTGTGGATGTTGTGGCACGACTGGCACGATACGTTGCGCGCCTCGTGCTTGCTGTTCGCCCAGAAGGCGTGCTCGCCCGAGACGTGGCACGACGTGCAGTACGCCGAGGCCTCGGTCGCGCTGATCTTGCCGAACTGTGCCGGCTTCACCTTCTCCGGGTCGTCGGCGTGCTTGCTGCCCGGGCCGTGGCACGACTCGCAGCCCTTGCCGCCGGCGGGCGTCTTCATGTCGGCCTTGATGGCGTGCAGGCCGGCCAGCTTCACGCTCTCGTGGCAGCCGACGCAGGTCTCCTGCCCCACGTAGGTCGCCCCCGAGACCGCGGCGTCCGCCTTGGCAGCCTTGGCTTGGGCGCTCACCGAGAGAGGCGCGAGGCAGACCGCTGCCGCGATCGCGCTTCCGACGAGCCAAGTCAGCGGCCGCATCGAGCGAATGCCACTTCCTCGAACATTGCGAAATGTCATGGCACCCTCCTGAGGTGCGCGCACGAGTGATATGCTCTTGCCGCCCGAGCCATCATTACGGAATCGCCACATGGATGCCGGGCTGGCGTAATGTGAGAGTGAGAACACAACTCATCTGTCGGGCGCCCTTCGCAACTGAGCGCGGGAGTTACATATACATCTCCTCAGGGATTGCCCTACGTACAGCTACCAAGCTCGTGCCGCATTCAGTAGCTCCACGTACCGACAGCGGACTTGGCCCAGCACTCTGTCGACGCAATGCATTGCAAAGAAACATCTTATGGGATGAATACACCGACTGGCGGCACGGGTGTTCGCTTTTCAGCCAGTAGAATCCCATGTTCAAGTGTCACAACTCCACTGTTTCCTCCACTGATCACTTGAAGGGACCCATCATGCGCCACCGGCAAGCCGTCACCATTGTCGCGCTCATGCTCACCACGCTCGCTGCCACTCCCGTTGGCACGGAGAGCGTGGACTGGACCGTCGTCGCGCGCATTCGAGAGGAAGGACTCCAGCGCTCGCGCGTCATGGACTTCGAGTCGTACATGACCGATGTCCTCGGCGCACGCCTCACGATGTCACGCGACATGCAGCGCGCGCAGCAGTGGGCCGCCGCCGAGATGACGCGCATCGGCCTCGTAAACGTCGCGTTCGAGCCGTTCATGGACTACGGGGTCACGTGGGACAACGAGTACGTGTCGCTGCACCTCCTCGAGCCCGACTACACGCCGATGGTCGGCTATCCGCTGGCGCACACGACCGGCACGAACGGCAAGGTCGTCGCCGAGGCGGTGATCGTGGACGTGCAGTCGCGCGCGGACCTCGAGCGGTATCGCGGGACGCTGCGCGGCAAGGCGGTGCTCGTGACGCCGCCCGTGCGCATCAACACCGACGCGATGGCCGTGGGAACCCCGCGGCTGACTGACGCCGAGCTGGCCGCGCTTGAGCGCACGGTGATCGTGCCGCCGCGCCCGGTGGCGCCGCGCGTGGTGCGCAACCCGGACCTACTCACTGCCATCGAGAAGACGGCGTTCTATGCCGCCGAGGGCGTGGCCGTGGTGCTGCAGAGCGAAGGGGGCGGCGTGGGGTCGGTGTGGGGCTTCTCGCGCCCCGGCGCGCGCGAGGACGGCTGGGCGCGCGCGGGGATGCTCGCCTCACCGGCGATCGTCGCCGTCACCCCCGAGCACTACAACCGGATGCACCGCCTCGTCGCGCGCGGCGTCCCGGTGAAGGTCGAGGTCGAGGTGCGCAGCCGCATCGGCGAGCGTGTGGAGCAGGCGGCGAACCTCATCGGCGAGATCCCCGGCACCGACCTGAAGGACGAGATCGTGATGATCGGCGCCCACTTCGACACGTGGCACGCGAGCCCGAACTCGAGCGACAACACCTCGGGCGTCGCCGTCGCGCTCGAAGCGGCGCGCATCCTCAAGGCCATCGGCGTGAAGCCGCGGCGCACCATTCGCGTGGCGCTGTGGAACGGGGAGGAGCAGGGGCTGTGGGGATCGCGCGCGTACGTGCGGCGCCACTTCGGCTTGCCGCGCGACTCACTCAACCCGCCGAAGCCGGCCTACGAGAAGTTCTCGGCCTACTTCAACCAGGACTACGGCGCGGGACAGTACCGGGGCATCTACCTGCAAGGGAATGAAGCGGCGCGCGCGATGCTCACCGCCTGGATGGAGCCCTTCCGCGACTTCGGGATGACGACGGTGAGCAACCAGAGCGTGGGAAGCACCGACCACGTACCGTTCGACGACGCCGGCCTCCCCGGCTTCCAGTTCATCCAGGATCGCCTGCCGGGGAGCGCGGGGCACACCAACCTCGACTTCCTCGAGACCATCAACCCGAGCGACCTGATGAAGAACGCGGTGGTGATGGCGTCGTACGCGTATCATGCGGCGATGGCAGACGCGCGCGTGCCGAGGAAGAGCAGATAGCGGACCGTGGCGTGGGGCGACGCGGCGGCGAACAGCGCGGAGCTGGGAGGGGGGGACAGAGGGCCCAGGAGCGGAACGGGGAGGAGGTAGAGGCGAAGGGACGAGGGCTGAGTTGGGGAACGAGGAACGCACGCCAGCCTCGCTCGTTCCGCACCTCCCGCCTCGTCCCCTTGCCTCTACCTCCTCCCCGTTCCTCAGCCGTTCTGTGCGGCTAATTCCGACTCTCAGGCAGGGCCTTCACCCCACCACTCTCCCCTGACCCCTCCGTTACAATGCCACTGCCGGCGGTGAAGGCACCGCCGCGCCATACAACGGAACGGGAAGGCCCCATGACACTGACCCCAGCTGTCCCCGCCGCCGCCGCGGACGCTCCGCAGGCGGGCACCGGTGTCCCCTGCCAGATCGCGCAGTGCGACGGGGTTCCGTGCGCCGAGGTCGTCGTGGATTGCGCGCATTGCGATCGGTCCACCGGCGTCCTCTGTGACGAGCACCGCGATGCCACCGGCGACGCGTCGACCGCTCCCGCTCCGCAACCCCTCCAGCGCCATGCGTGAACTTCGATTGCACGGCCGCGGCGGCCAGGGGACGGTCATCGCCTCCAAGCTGCTCGCCGTTGCGCACTTCCTCGAGGGACGTGAGGTCCAGTCCTTCCCGATGTTCGGCGTCGAGCGCCGCGGCTCGCCGGTCACGGCGTTCCTGCGCGTAGACGACCAGCCCCTGAAACTGCGCTGCGAGATCCTCGCGCCCGACGAGCTGATTGTTCTCGACGCGTCGCTCATCGGCACGACCGACATCACCGGGCGGCTGAAGCCAGGCGGCCGCATCCTCATAAACACCGAGGCGGCGCCGGAGGAGTTCCCCGAACTGCTCGAGAAGGCCCACGTGAGCACCGTGGACGCCAGCGGCATCGCCGTGCGTCACGGCCTCGGCGGCAAGGCCCAACCAATCGTCAACACGGCCATCCTCGGCGCCTACGCTGCCGACTCGGGGATGATCAGCGTGGAGCACATGGTCAACGCGATCCGGGAAGAGGTGCCGATCCAGATCGAGGCGAATATCGCCGCGGCCAAGGAAGCGATGGCCGCCGTGCGCCGCGCGCCGATGCGGGAGGTGGCCCGTGCCTGAACACATCCCGACGACGCCCGGACCGCACGCGGTTCCCGAGGTGGCGGTCAGCACCACCTCCACGCTCGCCACGCGCACGGGCTCGTGGAAGTATCAGGTGCCGGCGTACCACGACCGCGTGGCGCCTTGCAACGCGCGCTGCCCGGTGGGCATCGACATCGAAGGGTACATGAACCTGCTCCGCGAGGGGCGGGTGGACGAAGCGCGCGACCTCCTGCTCGAGGAGAATCCACTTCCGGCGGTCACTGGGCGCGTCTGCCACCATCCGTGCGAAAGCGCGTGCAACCGTCGCGTGCTCGACGGCGCGGTGGCTGTCCACGCCGTCGAGCGCATGCTCGGCGACCTGGCCCACACGCGTCCCGCGCCGGTGGTGAAGGCGCCGCCGCGCGACGAGCGCGTGGCGATCGTCGGCTCAGGGCCGGCCGGGCTCGCCTGCGCGTACCACCTCGCGCGGATGGGATACGGCGTTACGATCTTCGAAGCGGCTGCCGAAGCCGGCGGCATGCTTCGCCTGGGGATTCCCGAGTTCCGCCTGCCGCGCGACGTCTTGGATAAGGACATCGCGCGCGTTTCGGCGCACGGCGTGGAGATCACGTGCGGCGTGCAGGTCGGCACCGACGTGCCGTGGAGCGAACTGACCGCCGGCTTTGACGCGGTCTGCATCTCCACGGGGGCGCACACGAGCCGCGCGCTCGGCGTCCCCGGCGAGGATCTGCCCGGCGTGCGGCCGGGGCTGGCCTTCCTGCGCGACGTCAACGCGGGCAAGCGTCCCGACCTTGGGCGCCGCGTCGTCGTCGTGGGCGGCGGCAACACCGCGATGGACTGTGCGCGCTCGGCGATGCGCCTCGGCGCCACGGTCACCGTGGCGTACCGGCGGACGCGCGAGCAGATGCCGGCGATCAAGGAGGAGATCGAGGACGCGATGGCCGAGGGGGCGGAGTTCGTCTTCCTCGCCGCGCCCGTCGAGTTCACGGCGAAGGACGGCCGCGTCAATGCGATGGTCTGCGAGCGTATGGCGCTCGGCGAGCCTGACGCGAGCGGTCGGCGCCGCCCGATGCCAACGGGGGAGATGCTCACCCTTGAGGCGGACACGGTGCTCACCGCCATCGGCGAGTCGTCGGCGCTGCGCAACTTCTTCCCTGACGTGGAAGGCGGCGACTCCGGCCTGCGCGTGGATGCGCTCGGCGGAACGTCGCGCGACCTGCTCTTCGCGAGCGGCGATGTGACCGACCTCGATCGCACGGTCGCGGACGCGCTCGGGGCGGGGAAGCGGGCCGCGATCGGCATCGACCGGCACCTGCGGCACCACAAGGGCGACACGGCGGAACTCAACGCGCTGCGCTTTGCCGACGGCAACCTGAGCGCCGCACGCTGGGCGGGGCGCGACCCGGTACGCCGCACAGCGCCCGCCAACACGGTGGTGACGCCCGAACACGTGAACCTCTCGCAGTTCCGCCGCGTGCCGCGCCACGGCGAGCCGCACCTGCCGAGCGATCGCGCGGTGCAGGGTTTCGACGAGGTCAACGCGGGGCTGGGCACCGCCGAGGCGATGGACGAGGCGCAGCGCTGCTTCAACTGCGGCGTCTGCACCGAGTGCGATGTCTGCCTGATCTACTGTCCCGACGCCGCGATCTCGCGTGCGCCGGGTGGGGCGTACGTCATCGCGATGGACTACTGCAAGGGCTGCGGCCTCTGCGCCGCCGAGTGCCCGCGGGGGGCGATCACCATGTCGCAGGACCGGCCATGAAGAAAGTGATGGTGGGCAACCACGCGGTCGCCTGGGGCGCGCGCCTCGCGCGCGTCGAGGTGATCTCGGCGTACCCGATCACGCCGCAGACGCAGGTGGTGGAGAAGCTCAGCGAGATGTGCGCCGACGGGACGCTGGCCGCGCGCTTCATCAAGGTGGAGAGCGAGCATTCGGCGATGGCGGCGGTGATCGGCGCGAGCGCCACCGGCGTGCGGGCGTTCACGGCGTCGAGTTCGCACGGCTTGCTGTACATGCACGAGATGCTGCACTGGGCCGGCGGCGCCCGCCTTCCCGTCGTGCTGGCGAACATCAATCGTGCCGTGGGCGCGCCGTGGAACATCTGGACCGACCAGAACGACAGCCTCGCCCAGCGCGACACCGGGTGGGTGCAACTCTACTGCGAGCACAACCAGGAGGTCGTGGACACCACGATCATGGCGTTCAAGCTCGCCGAGTCGCTCAACGTGCCAGTGATGCTGATGCTCGACGGCTTCTATCTCTCGCATACCGCGGAGGCGGTGGATGTTCCGGACCAGGAGATGGTGGACCGTTTCCTGCCGAAGCGCGAAGCGCCGTACCGGCTGGACGTCGAGCGCCCGCACGCGTTCGGCGGGCTCGTGAAGCCGGACGCGTACATGGAGATGCGCTGGATGCAGCAGGAGGCGATGCGCGAGGTGCCCGAGACGCTCGCGGCAATCGAGACGGACTGGCAGCGGATGTTCGGGCGTTCGTACGGGGCGGTTGAATCGTACCGCACGGAGGACGCCGAACTGGTGCTGGTGACCAGCGGCACGGTGACGAGCACCGCGCGCGCGGTGGTGGATCAGCGTCGCGCGGCGGGCGAGCGCATCGGCCTGCTGAAGGTGAAGATGTTCCGTCCGTTCCCCTCGGCGCAGGTGCGCGAGGCGCTGACCGGCGTGCCGTGCGTGGCGGTGCTCGACCGCAACGTGTCACCTGGGCACGGCGGCATCTTCGCCGAGGAGCTGCGGTCGGCGCTGTACGACCTGCCGCACGCGGAGCGCCCAGAGGTCTTCGGGTTCGTGCTTGGCCTTGGCGGGCGCGACATCACTCCCGCGGTGATCGACGACGTGATCGCGCAGGCGCGGGCGGGGAAGGCGCCGACGCGCGAGGACATTTGGGTGGGGGTGAATCCGTGAGCCAGATCCGCATTGGCGACTTGATCCCGGAGAACCAGCTGGTGACGTCCGGGCACCTGGCCTGTCCCGGCTGCGCGGCGCCACTTGGGATGAAGCTCGCGCTGAACGCGCTGGGGCCGGAGACCATCGTGGTGCTCCCCGCCTGCTGCTTCACGATCATCTCCGGGCCGTGGCCGCAATCGTCGCTGCAGGTGCCGGTCTTTCACACGGCATTCGCCACGGGGCCGGCCGTCGCGTCAGGCATTCGCGCGGCGCTCGACATGCAGGGGAAGCCCGATACCAACGTGCTGGTCTGGGTCGGCGACGGCGGCACGTTCGACATCGGGCTGCAAGCGCTCTCCGGCGCGGCGGAGCGGAACGAGAACATCATCTACGTCTGCTACGACAACGAGGCGTACATGAACACCGGCATCCAGCGCTCCTCGGCGACGCCGTGGGGGGCGTGGACGACGACGACGCCGGCGCGGTTCCCCGAGGCCTCGCCCAAGAAGGACATTCTCGGCATCATGGCGGCGCACGGGATTCCGTATGCCGCGACGGCCACTCCGGCCTATCCGGTGGACTTCGTCGAAAAGGTGACCAAGGCCAAGGCGATGCGCGGGACGCGGTTCATCCACTTGCTCTCGCCGTGCCCGCCCGGGTGGAAGTGCGGCGACGATGAGGGGCTCGAACTCGCGCGGATGGCGGTGCAGAGCCGCGTCTTCCCGATGCTCGAGGTCGAGTGGGGCACGCGGTGGCGGCTGACGATGGAGCACGCTGGCGACCCGGCGGAGCCGTACCTCAAGCGGCAGGGGCGCTTCCGGCACATGACCGCGGAGCAGATGGGGCAGGTCCAGCGCGAGATCGACGCGCGGTGGGAACGGCTGCTGCGGCGGATCGAGGCGGAGGCGCCGGCGAGCGTCTGAGCGAGGGGGAACGGGGACTGCTTCACCACAGAGGCACGAAGGACACAGAGAACGGCAACTGCTTTACAGGAGGCCACGGAGGACGCGGAGAACGGCAACTTCTTGGGGGTACAGCGCGCGCCACGCAGGGATCTGCGTGGCGCGCTGTCTTTACCCCCAGTGTTTGCGGTTGTCGTTCTCCGTGTCCTCCGTGATCTCCGTGGTGAAGGCAGTCCCCGTCCCTCTGCACCCGCACGGAAGCGCCCACACCCCACCCCGCCCGACTTTGCCCTATACGGCGATGGCAACTTCCCTGTCGCCGATGCCCGGTGTTGCGAGCTAGAATTCAGGGCAGTGGACGGCGTCCGCGCCGTCGCTCGCGTGCTCTCTCGAGCCCAACTCCCAGAGGAAGCGATTCCATGACCGCCGTACCGCCGCGCGATGCGCGCTCGCTCTCGCAGTTGAAGAACCTCTCTGGCAAGGCGTATGTGGCCGCCGTGATGGAGAAGGTCGTCGCCCAGAACCCGGCTGAACCGGAGTTCCACCAGGCCGTTCGCGAGGTTGTGGACTCGCTGAGCCTGGTCCTGGACCAGCACCCTGAGTACAAGGCCGCCCATATCGTGGAGCGGATGATCGAGCCGGAGCGCGTGATTCTCTTCCGCGTGCCGTGGGTGGACGACCACGGCGAAATCCAGATCAACCGCGGCTTCCGCATCGAGATGAACAGCGCGATCGGTCCCTACAAGGGCGGGCTGCGTTTCCACCCCTCGGTGAACCTCGGCATCCTGAAGTTCCTCGCCTTCGAGCAGGTGTTCAAGAACTCGCTCACCACGCTGCCGATGGGCGGCGGCAAGGGCGGCTCGGACTTCGATCCGAAGGGGAAGAGCGACACGGAAGTGATGCACTTCTGTCAGAGCTTCATGTCGGAGCTCTTCCGGCACATCGGCGCCAACACCGACGTTCCCGCGGGCGACATCGGCGTGGGAGGTCGCGAGGTCGGCTTCCTGTTCGGGCAGTACAAGCGTCTGCGGAACGAGTTCACCGGCGTGCTGACGGGGAAGGGGCTCAACTGGGGCGGATCGCTCATCCGTCCAGAGGCCACTGGTTTCGGCACCGTGTACTTCGCGCAGGAGATGCTGGCGTCGAAGGGGACCGATTTCGCCGGCAAGCGCGTGGCGGTGTCCGGCTTCGGCAACGTCGCCTGGGGGGCGGTGCAGAAGGTCAACGACCTCGGCGGCAAGGTGGTGACCATCTCCGGGCCCGACGGCTTCATCCTCGACGAGGACGGCATCTCCGGCGAGAAGTGGGCGTACATGCTCAAGCTGCGCGCGTCGGGACAGGATGTGGCCGCCCCGTACGCCGACAAGTTCAAGGGCGCGAAGTTCTTCGCGGGCAAGCGTCCGTGGGGCGTGACGGTGGACGTCGCGCTGCCGTGCGCCACGCAGAACGAACTGGATGGCAACGACGCGGCGGAACTGGTGAAGAACGGCTGCAAGTACGTGGCCGAGGGCGCCAACATGCCGAGCACCCCGGAGGCCGTGGAGGCGTTCCAGAAGGGCGGCGTGATGTTCGCCCCCGGCAAGGCGGCCAATGCGGGCGGCGTGGCCGTGTCGGGGCTGGAGATGTCGCAGAACAGCATGCGCTACAACTGGTCGCGCGAGGAGGTGGACGCCAAGCTGCACGGCATCATGAAGTCCATCTACAAGGCGTCGAGCGAGGCCGCGGCGGCGTACGGCACGCCGGGCAACCTGGTGAACGGCGCGAACATCGCCGGCTTCCTGAAGGTCGCCAACGCGATGATGGATCAGGGCGCGGTGTGAGCGCCGACAGGCTCTAGCGGTCCGGGAGCGCGGGGTGGGCGGGAGCCACTCCGCGCTTCTACATTGACGGTGGACGGTGGACGGTGGACGGTGGACGGTGGACGGTGGTCGGTGGACGGTGGACGGTGGACGGTGGACGGTAAACCGTGGAAGGCGGAGGACGGGTGAGCGATCGAGTGCCGGCAACACGAGTGGACGAGGCCCAGCCGAGCGAGCTGTTCCAGGACCTGATGCCCTACCGCGTGCAGGACATCCTGCTCGTGTCGAGCCTGTACGATGCTTTCACCCTGCAGGAGGACGGGCGGCTCAATGAACTGGTGATGCGCGAGTTCTTCGACCTCGACACGCATCACACCCCGCACATCACGCACGTCTCGAGTGGCGCCGAGGCGATCGCGAAGGCCAAGGCCCAGCGGCAGTTCAACCTGGTCATCACCACCGTCAATCCGGGCGACATGGACGCTACGGAACTCGCCCGGCGGCTGGCCGACGCGGGACTGGACGTGCCGGTGCTGGTGCTTGCCTACGACCACCGGGAGTTCAAGGACTTCGAGTCGCGCGCCGACATGTCCGGCATCGAACGCTGCTTTATGTGGCAGGGTGACGCGCGGATCCTCCTCGCGATGGTCAACTACGTCGAGGACCAGCGCAACGTGGCCCACGATACGGCAACCACGGGTGTGCAGGTGGTGCTGCTCGTGGAAGACAGCATGCGGTACTACTCGTCGTTGCTCCCCACTATCTACACGGAGATCATCCGGCAGTCGGCGAACGCGCTGGGCGAGGGGAGCAACATCTCGCACAAGCTGGTTCGCCTCCGCGCGCGCCCAAAGATCCTGCTCTGCACGTCGTACGAGGAAGCGTGGGCGCAGTGGTCGCGCTACAAGGAGCACGTCCTCGGCATCATCACGGACATCGAGTTTCCGCGTGAGGGCACGGTGGCGCGCGACGCGGGCTTCGCGCTGGCGCGCGCGATCCGCGAGGAGGCGCCAGACGTGCCGGTGCTCATGCAGTCGGGGCGCGCCGAGTACTTCGCCCGCGCGGCGGAGGAAGGGCTGCCGTTCGTCCTCAAGGGATCACCGACGATGCTGCACGAGCTCCACGGCTTCATCGTGGAGCACTTTGCGTTCGGCGACTTCGTCTTCCGGCTCCCCGACGGCCGCGAGGTGGCACGGGCCGACGACCTGCGCGCGCTCGAGGCCCAACTGGCGACCGTGCCGGCCGAGAGCCTCGTGTACCACGGCGAGCGGAACCACTTCTCCACCTGGCTGGCCGCGCGCGCGGAGTTTGGCGTGGCGCAGCGGCTGCGCGCGCGGCGGGTCTCGGACTACGGATCGCCCGAGGAGCTGCGGACGCGCCTCATCGCCGCCATCGCCGAATATCGTGGCGACCAAGCCCAACTGCAGGTCGGGGATTTCGATCGCGAAGCGTTCGATGCCAGCGTGCCGTTCTTCGCGCGCATCGGAGGCGGGTCCATTGGCGGCAAGGCGCGCGGCCTCGCCTTCGTGCGACGGCTGGTCGGGTTGCACGGCGTCACCCGGCGCTACGAAGGCGTGCACGTGGGCGTTCCCCCGGCCGTCGTCATTGGCACCGACGTCTTCGACCGCTTTCTTGGCGAGAACGACCTGCTCGACGTGGCCATCCACGGCACGGACGATGACGAGCTGCTCCGCCGATTCCTCGCCGCGCGGCTTCCCGACGAGATCGTCGCCGACCTCGACGCCTTCCTGCGCCAGGTGAAATGGCCGCTCGTCGTGCGCTCGTCGTCGCTGCTCGAGGACTCGCAGTACCAGCCGTTCACGGGCGTGTACGACACGTTCATGCTGCCGAACCGCCATCCGGACCACGACGAGCGGCTCGCGCGCCTCGTCGAGGCGGTGAAGCGCGTGTACGCCTCGACCTTCACGCACAACGCCAAGTCCTACCTCCGGGCGACGCCGTACCGCCTGGAGGAGGAGAAGATGGCGGTGATCATCCAGAAGATCGTGGGCGCGGAGCACGGCAACCGCTTCTACCCGGATTTCTCCGGGGTGGCGCGCTCGTACAACTTCTATCCGGCGGCGCCGCTCCAAGCAGAAGACGGCGTGGCGGCGGTCGCGCTTGGACTTGGGCGCGCGGTGGTGGAGGGCGGACGTGTCCTCACGTTCTGTCCGCGCGCGCCGCGGCATATCATCCAGTTCTCCTCGGTCAGCGACATCCTCGCGAACTCCCAGCGGAGCTTCTGGGCGGTGGATTTCGGCGAAGGCGCGAGTCCGGGCACGGGAACGGGCACGGGGGAAGGACTGCGCGAGAGCCTGTTCGACCTCGACGTCGCCGAGGCGGACGGCACGCTGCGCTCGCTCGGCTCGACGTACTCGCCGGAGAACGACGTCATCTACGACGGCCTGGCGCGTCCTGGCGTGCGACTGGTGAGCTTTGCCCCCATCCTGAAGCACGGGATGTTCCCGCTGGCGCCGCTCGTGACCGAGCTGCTCGACATCGGTGCCGGCGGCATGAACCGGCCGTGCGAGATCGAGTTTGCGGTGCGCCTCGCCCAGCAACCCGGCGAGCCGCACGAGTTCGGCTTCCTCCAGCTGCGCCCACTCGTGCTCTCGCGGGAGATGCACGACATCGATCTCTCCACCGTAGAGCCAGCCACGGTGCTGTGCCGCAGCCCGCGCGTGCTCGGCGACGGGATCGTGGACCATGTGCGGCACGCGGTGGTAGTGGACTTCCATCGCTTCGAGCGCTCGAACACGCGCGAGGCGGCGCGCATCATCGCCCGCTTCAACGCCCTGTTGGTGGAGCGTGGGGACCCCTATCTGCTGGTCGGCGTCGGGCGATGGGGCTCGGCCGATCCGTGGCTCGGAATCCCTGTGCGCTGGGACGAGATCTCCGGTGCGCGCGTGATCGTCGAGGCGGGCTTCCGGGATTTCCGGGTCACGCCGTCGCAGGGGAGCCATTTCTTCCAGAACCTGGTGTCGTTCCAGGTGGGGTACTTCACGACGAATCCCGAATTCGGCGACGGCTTCGTGGACTGGGATTGGCTTGCCGCGCAGCCCGCGCAGGCGGAGGAGGGGCACGTACGTCTGCTGGAGTTCGCGCGCCCGATCGTGGTGCGGATGAACGGGCGGCGGAGCGAGGGTGTGATCGTCAAGCCGTGACGGCATCGGTTAGGGCTCAAGCGGCGGAGGCGCGCGCTCGACGGCGTTTGCGTTCTGGGGCCTCGGACCGTACGATCCAATGATGGACGCGACGGCCCACGCTCCGTGGGGCGTCACGCGGTGGTGCGCACGATGAAAGCGAGGTCCTCGATGAAGTCGCGAACTGTTTGGCTTCTTGCCGCTGTGGCGTTCGCGGCGGCCTGTGGCGGCTCTGACACCGCCGCGCCGACGCAGACGGCCCCGGCGGTCTCGAGCACGGCGAACGCGGATGGTGGGACGACGGGCGGCAAGACCGGCGGCACGACCACCGCGACCGCGGCGGCGCTGACCGGCACGATCGGCAGCCTGACCGGCGCCTGCCCCGCGCTCTCGTTCAAGCTTGAGGGGCGGGTGATCACGACCGACGCGGCGACGTCCTTTGCGGACGTGAAGTGCGCAGACCTGAAGGACGGGACGCGCGTCGGCGTCAGAGGAGAGGCGCGAAGCGACGGGAGCATACTCGCCAAGATCGTGAAGCCAGTTCTTCCGCCGCCCGCGCTGCCCCCGCCACCGGTGGTGACGGAGGGGACCGTCAGCGGACTGAGCGGCGCGTGCCCGGCGATCACGTTCACGGTGGCGGGCAAGACGTTCACAACGGACGCGCAGACGCGCTTCGGCGACGGCGGGTGCGCCGCGGTGAAGAACGACGCGAAGGCCGTGGTCTACTCGCAGGCGACGCCCTCTGGCGGGGTGAAGGTGCTCGCGGTGAAGGTGATCCCGCCGCCGCCTCCGCCGCCGGTGGTGACGGAGGGGACAGTCAGCGGCCTCAGCGGCGCGTGCCCGGCGATCACGTTCACGGTGGCGGGCAAGGCCTTCACGACGGACGTGCAGACGCGCTTCGGCGACGGCGGGTGCGCCGCAGTGAAGAACAACGCGAAGGTCGTGGTCTACTCGCAGGCGACGCCCACGGGCGGGGTGAAGGTGCTCGCGGTGAAGGTGATCCCGCCCCCGCCCCCGCCGCCGGCGCTCGCTGGTGAGGTGACTGCCGTGGCCGGTGCCTGTCCCGCCATCACCATCACGGTGAACGGCAAGACCGCGGTGACGAGCGCGACGACCGTGTTCACTGGGAAGGCGTGCGGCGACGTGAAGGTTGGCGCAAAGGTGGCGATCTACGGAACGATCGCGACGGGCGCCACGTCGGTGACGGCGACTCAGGTGGTGCTTCGCTGACCCTTTCGCCGCGCCGTTGCATTGCGCACGGGGTGGCGCTGCATCAGGACCAACTTCGCCCCAGGGAGAACCCGCAGCCATGACCGACGAACTGACCCGACGCGACTTCGTGAAGATGGGCCTCGCCGGTGCCGCCGGCCTTGCCGCGGTGCCCGCGGTGGCGGCCGCCGGCACGACGCCGCTCGCGGTTCCGACGCGCCCGCTGGGACGCACGGGGCATCATCCGTTCATCTTCAGCCTCGGCGGCCAGGCCTCGCTGGAGCAGGCCGACAAGCACGACGTCTCCATCGCGATCATCAACCGCGCGATTGACCTCGGCGTGAACTACATCGACACCGCCGCCGCTTACGGACGGCCGCGGGACGCGTCGAAGCAGCGCTGGGAGCTGGACGGCATCAGCCAGACGTTCATTGGCGAGGTGATGGCCACACGCCGCAAGGAGGTCTATCTCGCGACCAAGGCGGATGACCGCACCAAGGACGGCGCCCTGCGGCAGCTCGACCAGAGCCTGCGGCTGCTCAAGACGGACCATCTCGACCTCTGGCAGATTCACAACGTCCAGAGTGACGCCCAAATCGAGCAGATCTTCGGGGCGGGCGGCGTCATCGAGGCGATGAACAGCGCCAAGGAGCAGAAGATCGTGCGCCACGTCGGCATCACGGGGCACTTCGATCCCGCCGTGCTGGCCCGCGCCCTGAACCGCTATCCCTTCGACACCATCCTCATGTCGCTGAACGCGGCGGACAAGCACCACCTGCCCTTCACGGAGGAGCTGCTCCCGCTGGCCAACCGCCTGCAGATGGGCGTCATCGGCATGAAGATCCCGGCGCGTGACCGTCTGTTCAAGGACGGCGCCGTGAACACGATGAAGGAGGCGCTGGGCTACGTGCTCACGCTGCCCGTGAGCACCGTCATCATTGGCTGCAAGACGGTGGAGCAGCTCGAGGAGAACATCGCCATCGCTAAGGCCTTCAAGCCGCTGCCCGCGGCCGAGATGGCGCGCATCGAGGCGCTCGCCGCCAACAATGTTGGCCCGAGCAACTGGTTCAAGCGGCCGCCGGTCGCCTCCGGCGCGGCTGAGGACGACCAGAACATGGAGTGATCCGGACGGTGACGAGGGTCACGCCGGCGAGGTAGGTCAGTAAGGGAATTGAAGCGATCAGGGCTTGGCGGCTGCCAGCGGCGGCCGCCGGTCCTTTGCCCGCTAAGCCTCAGTAGTGTAAGTTCTAGTAGTGAGCAAAAACACCTCACCCCCCGGAGGTTCCATGCCCCCCGTCCGCGCTCGGCTGTCCGTCGCTCTGCTGGTGTCTGCCCTGGCCTGTGGTGGTGGCGGCGGGAGCGACGCCCCGACGGCGCCTGCCGCGCCCTCGACGCCTTCGACGCCCTCGGCGCCCACGCTGCCGACCGCCCCGGCCGCCAATGAGATCATCGCCACCACGGCGAACACCTTCAATCCGGCGACGCTTACGGTGGCGCGCGGAACCGTCGTGACGTTCACGTTTCAGGCGACGACACACAACGTGATCTTCAACAATGTCACGGGCGCGCCCACGAACATCTCGTCCACATCCAGCAGTTCTGTGCAGCGCACGTTCTCGACCGCGGGGACGTTCGGCTATGACTGCACCCTGCACGCGGGGATGCGCGGGAGCGTCGTCGTGAACTGAGCTACGGCGACTCCCATCGTTTGGCGCGCGCGAGCGCTCTGTTCCAGCCGGCGGCGAGGGCCTTCCTCGCCGCCGGTCGCATCTGGGGGGTAAATCGCCGGTCCGCCTGCCACTGGCGGGCTAGTTCGGCCTGGTTCGGCCAGACGCCGACCGCCAGGCCGGCCAGAAACGCGGCGCCGAGCGCGGTGGTCTCGGACACGACCGGCCGCACGACGGGAACGCCGAGGAGGTCGGACTGCAGTTGGAGCAGGAGGTTGTTCGCGCTGGCGCCGCCGTCCACCCGCAGCTCGCGCAGGCGAACACCCGCATCGGCCTCCATGGCCTGCAGCACGTCCATCACCTGCAGCGCGATGCCTTCGAGCGCCGCGCGGGCGATGTGCGCCTTCGTGGTGCCGCGGGTCAGGCCGACCAGCACGCCCCGGGCGTACTGGTCCCAGTGCGGCGCACCAAGGCCGGCGAAGGCAGGGACCAGATAGGCGCCGTGCGCGTCGGGCACGGAGGCGGCGAGCGACTCGACCTCTGCCGCCGATGAGATGATGCCGAGGCCGTCCCTCAGCCATTGCACCACCGCGCCGGCAACGAAGATGCTCCCCTCCAGCGCGTATTCGGTGCGACCGCCGATCCGCCATGCCACCGTCGTCAGCAGCCGGCGGCGCGAGGTGACGGGCGTGGTGCCGGTGTGCATCAGCATGAAGCAGCCGGTGCCGTAGGTGTTCTTCACCATCCCTGGCCGCGTGCACACCTGCCCGAAGAGCGCGGCCTGCTGGTCGCCGGCGATGCCGCCGATGGGAATCGACCCGCCGAGCCGCGTGGTATGGCCGAACACTTCGCTGGAAGAGCGCACCTCAGGGAGCATCGCGCGCGGCACACCGAAGAGGCGCAGCAGTTCATCGTCCCAGTCGCCGGCGCGAAGGTTGAACAGCATCGTGCGCGACGCGTTGCTTGCGTCGGTGGCGTGCACCGCGCCGCCGGTGAGGTTCCACAGGAGCCACGAATCCACTGTGCCAAAGGCAAGGCGTCCCGCGCGCGCCGCGGCCCGCGCGCCGGGGACATGCTGGAGGAGCCACTGCAGCTTGGTCGCCGAGAAGTAGGCGTCCACCATCAAGCCGGTCTTCTGCCGGATGCGCCGGTCGAGGCGTCGCCGGCGCAGGGCGTCGCACATCGGCGCGGTGCGGCGGTCCTGCCAAACGATGGCGTTGTGGATGGGCCGCCCGGTCTCGCGATCCCATACGATGGTCGTTTCGCGCTGGTTCGTGATGCCAATGGCCGCAACATCACTCGGCGCGACGCCGCCCTTCTGCATTGCCTCGACGGCGACGCCGAGCTGGGTGGCCCAGATCTCCATCGGGTCGTGCTCCACCCAGCCGGGGCGAGGGAAGTGCTGGGTGAACTCCTTCTGTGCGACGGCCACGGGCGTACCCGAGCGATCGAAGAGGACCGCGCGGGAGGATGTCGTGCCTTGATCTAGGCTCAGTAGCATGGGACAGCGCGGAGACAGAGAAACAACAGAGAGACAACAGAGAGACAACAGAGAAACAACAGAGAAACAACAGTACCTCTTAGTGCTGGGGGCGGGGGCGGGGGGGACGCGCTTCGCGCTCCTCGCGCTCCTCGCGCTCTTCACGCTCGTCATCCGCCAAGTGGATGCTCAGGGGGAAGAAGACGGCGCGCTTCACGCCGGGATAGGGCGTGCCCCAGCCGCGGGCGTCGTGCCACAGGATGCGGTTCAGCCGGTCGGACGGAGCGGCGTCGGGGTCGGCGAAGTTCATTCGCGCGCTGGCGCGCGCCGCGTCGCGACGTTGTTGCGCGAACGGCCCCGCAATGCTCCCCACCTTCACGTTGTACTCGTCGAGTCGCTGCTGCGGGACAAGCGCGCGGAACGGCGTGAGGTCGGGCGCCTCCGCGGGGGCGAGGAAGCTCGCCCGCATGTCGGTGGCGACGAGGTCGTACATCGAGAGCGCCGGCAGGCCGAGCATCAACTCGATGGTCTTCACCATCGACGGCTGGCTGTAAAACGTGCTGTCAACGATGCCGCGCCGCGCCCACGGGCTTGCCACCAACGCCACGGTGCGATGTCCATCGATGTGGTCCACCGCATCCTGCGCGTCGTCCTCCACGACGAGGATCGCCATCTTGGGCCAGAACGACGAGTGGCTCAGCCCCTCGACGATCTTGCCGAGCGCGAGATCATTGTCGGCGACGCACGCCCGGGGTGCGCACCAACCCTCGCTGGTGCCCATCGTGTGGTCGTTGGGCAGGATGACCATCACGAGATTAGGCATCGCCTTGGCCGCTTCCCAGTCGCGGAGGTGCTCGAGGATCACCTCGGCCTTGGCGACGTCGGGGACACCCATCGACCATCCCGGATACTCGCGCACAAGCGCGCGGTCCAACGACGGGATGTCACTGCGGGTGTGGTAGATCCCGCCGAAGCGACGGCGGAAGAAGCCGGCGGGGAGCGAGTCGCGGCGGCGCCACTCGTCGAGCACCGCGCGAAAGACCTCGATCTTCTCGTTGCGCGGCGACGGCGCATACTCGCCGAAGACCGTGACGGTGCGCCCAAGCCGCTGCGCCGCCTCCCAGAGGAAGCCGCCGCTGGAGTAGGCGAGCGGATCCTCTCCTTCGCTGGGGTAGCTGCGTCCGTGGTACAGCGGCCAATACGGATACTCCGTTTCGTTGGCCTGCGTGAGCCACTGGTGTCCATCGGCGCTGTTGCCGCCGCTGGCGAAGAAATGGTCGAGCGTCACGAACTGCTCGGCGAGCGCGTGCGTGTTGGGAGTGACGTCGCGGCCGTACATCACGAGCGACGGATCACCCTTGCCGCGGCCGAGCGCGCCGAGCACCTGGTCGTACGTGCGGTTTTCGCGAATGATGAAGACCACGTGCTCGATGCGGCTGGGCTCGCCGGGACGCTCGGGGACCGCGCGCGCCGCGACGTCGCGTCGCGGGGCGAGGTCGCGCGCGGCGTCGCGCGTAAGGGTGAGCCGGTTGTTCTGCGCCACACTCGTGGTGTAGGCCGTGAGCTGAGCGCTGGTCGGCACGGCGATGACGTTCACCGAGCCGCGATTCGCGTGCACGTAGCCGCCCTTGGCGCCGGGATGTCCCGACGTCGTGCCCTGACCGGACCCAACGCCGAGCAGCGTCCCGACGGCGAGCGTGGTGCCGTCCGCGCTGACGTCCACCCC
>Ga0194127_10000792_pt1 | contig 49270 bp, 38 predicted proteins | sample TA2KigC100mmetaG_FD_148624 | JGI IMG/M metagenome (GOLD analysis project Ga0194127, IMG submission 148624) | Freshwater microbial communities from Lake Tanganyika, Tanzania - TA2015036 Kigoma Deep Cast 100m | ecosystem: Environmental > Aquatic > Freshwater > Lake | place: Tanzania: Lake...
CTTGCTATTTTTAGTGTCACAGGTGTCTTTGCACAAAAAAATGCGCGTATTTTTAAATCTAACGAATTAATTAGCAAAGATTTAAAAACAGAAAACATCCCGGGATTGATTACCGAAAAAACCATTACCACTTTATGGCTTGATAATTTTTCGAATGCTTCAACCTGGTCAATAGATAACAGTGGTCAAACAGAAGCTGCTTTTGGGTGGAATATCAACAACTCATCGCAAGGATGGTGGTCTGCTAATGGAATTTCTGCAACTGGAACCTCTGGAGGGAACAACGCAGAGTTGGTAAATGGCGACCCTACAGAAAGCCCGGCTACTCAAGCCTTAAATGTAGTTTACACCATGACTACTGCTGCTCCAATCAATATTGCAGCTCTTGGTGGAAACAACCAAGTTTCTCTTCAATTTAAACAATTCGGAGCTCGTTTCAATGATTTACAAGAAATTCAAATCTCTACAGATGGTTCTACATTTGTTACTGTTGGGGATAATTTAGACAAAGAAGTTTTGTCTGCTGCAGGAGGCTCTCCTTATCCAAATCCCGATACAAAAACCATCAACTTAGCCTCTTACCTAAGCACAAATCCCACATCAGTGTGGATACGTTTTAGATGGACAACAAATTTCCCGGCTTCGGCCACAAATCCGAATGTTTGGATTACCTATGGTTGGTACATTGACGATGTTAGAATAATCACGAATCCTGATTATGACCTGTCTACTACATTCAATTATTGGGGAACCGCTGGATTGAATTATTATCAAATACCAAGCACACAAATTGCACCAATCGACTTTTCATCTGACGTTCTAAATGGTGGTTTAGTAACCTTATCTGGCGCTATGTTAAAAGCAGAGGTCTTCCAGGGCGCAACAAATGTTTTTACCGGAATGAGCGCGGGAACAGTTGTGCCTTCATTAGATACTGCTTCTTTAGATGTGACAACATCTTTTACACCGCCAGCTAACGTGGCAAACTACACAATTAAAAGAAAAATAATTTTAGGATACCTTCCAAATGGACAGATTCTTTCCGGATCTCTTTCTGGAGCTGGGTCGGGATATTCAACTGCGTCAGGTGTAGGGGCCTCTGGAGGTTCTGGTACAGGGGCATCATTTAATTTAATTGCTTCTGCAAATGGTGTGGTTTCGGGTGGAACTCTAACTTCGGGTGGATCCGGGTACAATGACGCATCGGGAGTGGCTACGAGCGGTGGCTCTGGATCTGGCTTAACATTAGATATTTCTACTGACCCAGGAAGTGGTGAAATTACTTCAGCGATAATTTCTTCAGGAGGAACAGGATACCTGGTTGGAGAATTCTTAGAAATTTCTGGTGGAAATAGTGACGCTATCTATACGATTGATGCTATTTCTGGGGGTGCTGTGACATCTGTCACATTGAATAATGTAGGTTCAGGCTACACCGCGGGAGATGTATTAACCCTTGCTGGCGGTTCTGCAACATACACTGTTGGAACAGTTACAAATAATACTGAAATTGTTGACGAACTTCCGGGGAACAATACAATCGCGGATGTCAACTTTGGTGTAACAAACTTTATTTACGCAAGAGATAACAATACATTTGCTGGAAGTACTTCGAACGGAACTGACGGCTTTGAAGTTGGAAATCTTTTTGATATTTGGAGTGATCAAACTTTAAATGGATTGACGATTCGGCTTGCTGGAGGTGCAAATGGTACTGCTGTTGGAACAGAAATTTTTGTCAAAATATATGGAATAGAAAATGGAGACTTCGCTTTTATTGAAGAATCAGCTCCTTTCATTGTTGCAGCGAATAATACAAATACTTTGCTAACTATTCCTTTCTTAAGCCCAGTTAATTTGGTAACCGGTGAAACATATTTGGTTGTTGTTGGATCATATGATGCAACCTTGAAAGTTTCCAATGCCGGTTCCTCACAACCACAAACATGTTTCTTTAAGGATTTAGCAGACGATACTTGGTATTATACAACGTCAACGCCTGTGGTGCGCATGAATTTTGATCCAACGGTTGGAATGTCAGACGCGATAGACCTTGTAAGCGAGGTTAAAGTATATCCAAATCCAACAGATTCTGAAGCGACTTTAGAATTTAATTTATCAAATAACTCGGATGTTGTTGTTACAATTACTGATATTTTAGGTCAAATCGTTTCGTTATCAGCCTTAACAAACACACAATCTGGTTTGAATTCTATCTCGCTAAATTGTTCTTCATATCAAAGCGGTATTTATTATGTAGCTGTAGAATCAAATGGTTCAAAAATTACTAAGAAGTTTATTAAGAAATAATTAATTTCAACGTTATTTTAGGCCGGTTTTACCCGGCCTTTTTTGTTTATGGATTATTGGATTTACCTCAGTTTATTTATAAGTTGTTTTTTATCGGCAACAATTCTTCCAATCCCTTCGGAAATTGGATTGGTTGCAGTAATTACTTCTGGGTATGATCCTGTTGTATCTGTTATTTTGGCAACTATTGGAAATAGTCTGGGTGGGTTAACAAATTATTTTTTAGGTAGATTTAGTAAGAGTCTATGGGTCAAGAAAAAAGGTGCTGACAAAAAACAATTTAGTAAGCTGATGCCTTATATAACTAAGTATGGAAGTTTGTGTGCTTTACTAAGTTGGATTCCAGTTATTGGCGATCCTTTATTGTTGATGCTGGGATTCATGAGAATTCGTTTCCTTCCTATTGTTATTTACATGGTAGCGGGTAAGCTCACTAGATACATTGTTCTTGCCTTATTTTTCTGACTGAAGGATATATAAAGTACTTTTGCAAATGAAATCATTTGAACAGATCCTAAAGAGCCGTTACCCGGGTAAGGCAATTACTTCATTAACTTTTAAAAATGAACTGTTTTTTCTCATTGATTTCGTAAAGGAAAAAGGAGTAAACGTTTTAATGACTAGCTCATTTCACACATATCAAATGCCCGTTCCTGAAAAACTTCAACCTCTTGAATACGGGGAATTGTATTTTTGTATCCCTGAATATTGGGATATAAAAAATCCTAATTCCGCAGAATTTAACTGGCTATTTGAATGGCTTATTCGAATAACAACCTATACAATAAATAATAATACTTGGCTTGGTGATGGGCACACATACGATTGCTCAAAAAGCGGAAAACAACTTTCACATTCAATTAAGCAAGACCATTTATTTATTAGTAGCCCAAACTATTTAGAGGAAGAATTAAAGCCCATTGAACTAGGGGGCAAAATCATTCATTTTTGGGCGCTTATCCCACTATTTGGTGATGAAATGGATTACAAACAAGGGAAGGGAACAGTAAAGCTTAAAAAGAAATTCTTAATTAAAGGAGTAACTGAAAAATTAGATGAATTTCGACAATCTTGTTTAAAAAATCGTTGGCTATTTTTTAAATGAAAAAAATATTTCCCCCCATCCTTTGGGCACACATGGCTCTTTTTACCGTGAATATGCTTTACGGGGCAAGTCATATTTTAGCAAAAGGCGTTATGCCTGCCTATTTAACTCCATCTGTTTTCATTTTATTGCGTGTTTTTGGTGCAACCATGCTATTTTGGATAATTCTTTCTTTTTCCAGAAATTTTTCAATTGAACGAAAAGACTGGATTCGTTTGATTGCATGTGGCCTTTTTGGCGTAACGATAAACCAATTATTTTTCTTTCATGGTCTTAATTTATCCTCTTCGGTTAATTCTGGAATTATAATGGCTTTCAACCCAATTCTAGTAGTAATACTATCAGCTTTAATGCTCAAAGAAAAAATAACGCTTATTCGTTTAATTGGAATTTTTATCGGTGGTACCGGGGCTATATTGTTAACTCTAACAGGAAAGTCTATTTCAGAAAAATCCCTTGGCGATATCTATTTGCTTATTAACTCGTTCAGTTATGCCATTTACTTGATATTAGCCAAACCACTCATGAAAAAATACAGCCCTATTCTTGTTATTACCTGGATTTTTACCACGGGATTAGGTTTTTTATTTTTATACCCGCCAGTATTGGCCGAATTTTCCACTACAAATTTTACCGCTATTCCTTTTGATATTTGGGTAAAAGTCACATACGTAGTGGTGGGGGTAACATTTTTAACTTATTTACTGACGATGTTTGGGCTGAAACACTTAAGCCCTTCTGTTTCAAGCTCTTACATTTATTTTCAGCCGATAATGGTCATTGGTTTTGCATATTTATTTCTTTACATAGGTATAGCCGACGACTATACTTCGAGCATTACTTTTCAAAAAATTATCTATATGCTCCTCATTTTTTTGGGTGTATATTTATCTAGTCGTAACGTTAAAAACTCTTTTTAACTTACACTATCTCAAAAACTCCGGCTGCTCCCTGTCCGGTTCCCACACACATAGTCACGACTCCGTATTTTTGGTTCCTACGCTTGAGTTCATTTATGATTTGAACTGAAAGTTTGGCCCCTGTACAGCCAAGTGGATGGCCAAGTGCAATGGCGCCACCATTCACATTCACGATATCATGATTTAATCCAACTTCTTTAATTACTGCTAATGCTTGAGAGGCAAAAGCTTCATTTAATTCAAATAAGTCAATGTCGTTTTGTTTAAGCCCAGCTGCTTTTAGTGCTTTTGGAATGGCCTCTACAGGACCAATTCCCATTATTCGCGGATCTACTCCAACAGTAGTATAGGAAATGAGTCTTGCAATTGGTTTGATATTTAATTCTTTAACCATTTCTTCTGACATTACCATCACAAATGCAGCGCCGTCAGAAGTTTGTGAACTATTTCCCGCTGTAACCGAACCATCAGTGGCGAAAACGGGCTTAAGCACAGAAAGCCCTTCCAGCGAACTGGCTCGCGGGCCTTCATCCGTATCAACGATATATTTACGTTCAACTCTTTTTTCATTTTCATCCAAAAAGATATGCTCAACCTCAATTGGTGCGATATCATCTTTGAATCTTCCTTCTTGAATAGCTTTTAATGCTTTTTCGTGGGAGTTTAAGGCAAATACATCTTGTTCTTGACGACTAATCGAATAGTCTTTTGCGACCGCTTCAGCTGTCAAGCCCATTCCCCAATAGTATGTGGGGTTATTTCTTCCTTCTCGCGGATTTGGGACAATTCTCCAGCCACCCATTGCCATAATTGACATTGATTCAGCCCCTCCAGCGATAATACAATGAGCCATTCCCGATTCTATTTTTGATTTAGCAATTGCAATTGTTTCCAATCCTGATGCGCAATAACGATTAACCGTCATACCGGAAACTCTATCGGTTTTCAGTCCAAACAAAGAAATCATTCGTCCCATATTTAGCCCTTGTTCTGCTTCCGGGGTTGCATTTCCGACAATCACATCGTCAATTCGTTCTTTATCCAAATTTGGAACCGAAGCAACCAAATGAGAAATAACTTTAGCTGCTATGTCATCCGGCCTGTAAAAGCGAAAACCGCCTTTTCCTGCTTTACCAACCGCTGAGCGAAATCCCGCAACGATATATGCTGTTTTCATGTCTTTTTTATAAAATTTAAATTAAGAATTTTAAAAATTAGAGGGGAAACGGATAGAAAAATAATACCTAGACAAACCAAATCAATATTTTTTCTTATCCATTCAATTTCACCGAGAAGGTACCCCGCAATGCAAAGACCAAAGACCCATAAAAATCCACCAACTAAATCGAAAATAAAAAATATACGATAATTCATTTTCCCAACTCCGGCGGCAAATGGAGCGAACGTTCTAACAAAAGGAACAAAACGCGCCATAATTATTGCTTTTACTCCGTTTTTTTCAAAAAACTCTTCTGTTTTATCTAAATATTTTTTCTTAACAAGCTTTCTGTTTTTAATTTTCCAAGATAAAACCTCCAATCCTATTTTTCGTCCAATCCAATAATTGCAATTATCTCCAAGCACTGCTGCTATGTAGAGTAATGTCAATAAAGAAGATAAATCTAAATAACCGGTTTTTGCAAATAACCCGGCGGTAAATAACAAAGAATCCCCAGGGAGAAAAGGCATTACAACAAACCCTGTTTCAATAAAAATCACCAAAAATAAAATGAGATAAATAGCTGTTCCATATTGAGAAAACAACCAATTAAAGTCAAGCGCTAAAATGTGTTTAAAAAGTTCAAGCATTTAATTTCTTAAAATTTTACCAAATTTCACTAAACTTTCGATTCGCTCTAGCGTTTTGCGCTGCATACATAGATCCACAAAAGCTTTTCGTTCCAAATCTAACAAGTATTGTTCTGTAACCAATGTATTTTCTGATAAATCTCCGCCACAAAGTACAAATCCTAATTTTTCTGAAATAAAGGCGTCATGCTCAGAGATATACTTGCCACTCAACATAGAATTTGCCCCAACATAAACAATTCCTAATCCCTCTTGACCAACTACTGTTATGTTTTTACCTTTTTTAGGGGCAATATAACCAATTTCAGCCAACTCTAAACAAGCCGCTTTGGCTCGTGCTAATTGATAATCTCGACTTACCACAACCTCATCAATCCCTTCTCGCAAATACCCTAAATCAAAAGCCTCATATGCTGAAGTTGAAACTTTCGCTTGCCCAATAGTCAAAAAACGCTCACGCAAACGATTGATTTTAATATCTCCTGCCATAAGCTCATCAGATAGGCGTTTTGCAAATTCCTTGGTCCCTGCTCCTGCTGGAATTACGCCTATTCCGAATTCAACCAAGCCAATGTATGATTCCGCATGAGCAACGACTTTATCAGCGTGCATGCACATTTCGCAGCTTCCGCCTAAAGTTAAATTGTGAGGGGCAACAATTACAGGAGCATTACAATAGCGAACGCGCATCATCACGTCTTGAAAAGCTTTAACCGCAAAATTTAATTCATCGAAATCCTGTTCTACAGCCATCATAAAAATCATTGCAACATTTGCTCCAGCAGAAAAATTTTGTCCAGTATTTGAAATGACCAATCCTCTATAGTCACTCTCCGCCAAGTCCATAGCTTTGTTCATCCCTTCAATTACACCCGCCCCTATTGAGTTCATTTTCGTGTGAAATTCTAAATTCAAAATCCCATCTCCTAAATGAACTATTGTTGTATCCGAATTGCCCCAAACTTTATTCTCAACTCGCAAAGAATCCAATTCAATTAAACTTTCGGTACCAGGAATCACTTGATAGGATTGTGATTTCAAGTCATAAAACATTCGCTTTCCATTTTCTGATTTATAAAATGAAGTAAATCCAACCACCTTCATGTCTTGAACCCAATTAGCGACTTTTTTATTGTGGTCGCTAATGAGCCTTAACCCCTGGTCCAATCCAAGAACGTCCCACGTCTCAAAAGGGCCAAGTTCCCAACCAAAACCTGCTTTTAAAGCATCATCAATTTTATATAAATCATCTGAAATTTCCGGAATTCTATTAGATACATAAGCGAAAAGCCCAGCAAAAATTTGTCGGTAAAACTGACCTGCCTTATCCATTCCCATCAACAACATTTTAGTACGCTGCTTAAGGTCCTCAATTGGTTTTGCCATATCCAAAGTGGAAAATTTTACTTTTTCAGGTATTTTATATTCCATCGATGTCAAATCCAAAGATAAAATTTGCTTATTCCCGTTATCATCCTTTGATTTCTTATAAAATCCCTGTTCTGATTTTGCTCCGAGCCACCCATTTTCTATCATTTTAGTAATGAAATCTGGCAATTCAAAAAGCATTCGTTCCTCATCCGAAAGACAATTGTCTTTTAGCCCATTTGCCACGTGTACCAAAGTATCTAATCCAACAACATCACATGTTCTAAAAGTAGCGGACTTGGGTCTTCCTAAAATTGGCCCTGATAATTTGTCTACCTCATCAACAGAAAATCCAAGTTCTTTGACAGTATGAAATAGTGACATAATTGAATAAACACCAACTCTATTGGCAATAAATGCCGGTGTATCTTTGCAAAGCACAGTCTTCTTGCCCAAATATCGCATTCCATAATCCATTAAAAAATCTATTATTTCAGGCTTTGTCTGAGGAGTTGGAATAACTTCAAGTAATTGCAAGTATCGTGGCGGATTAAAAAAATGTGTTCCGCAAAAATGAGCCTGAAATTCTTCGCTTCTACCTTTATTCATCAAATGGATGGGAATTCCAGATGTGTTGGAAGAAATAATTGTTCCAGGTGATCTGTATTTTTCAACCTTTTCAAACAACTGTAATTTAATATCAAGTCGTTCAACTACAACTTCAATTATCCAATCGCAGCTTGAAATTTTAGATAAATCATCTTCAAAATTTCCAGTTTGGATAAGAGTGGAATAGGTTTTTCGGTAAATTGGAGAGGGATTTGATTTCAAGGCAATTTGCAAAGCCCCATCTACTATTCTATTTCGAACTGATTTTGATTCAATTGTTAATCCTTTTTCTTTCTCTTCATGGGTAATTTCATTTGGAGCAATATCCAATAATAGTACTTCACACCCAATATTAGCAAAATGACAAGCAATTCGGGATCCCATTACACCAGAGCCCAAAACTGCAATTCGTTTTATATGTCTATTCATCAGTGTTTAATTTCAATTAATCTATTCTCACAACCTCGTCAATAATTTCATCCATAACTTGCATCGTTTTAAAAAACCCATGAAGTTCTTTTGTAGTAGCTCTTTTGTATATCTTATCATTAAAATCTACTAGAAAATCACGGACAATATTTCTTTTTTTTAACCCATCATTTGTTAAAAATATTAATACTTTTCGTTTGTCCAAACTTGTGATTTCACGTCTTATCCAACCCTGATCCTCCATAGATTTCAATGTTCTAGATAAAGACGTGGGCTCCATGCCCATTCGGGGGCCAAGAGAAGTGCTTGGTGTGCCTGTCTTATCAATATTCATCAATATGAAACCTGTAGAAATTGTCAATCCTCGAGACAAGGCCTTTTGATTGTACATGCGATAGATTCGATGCCAAGCATGCCTCACTTGAACATCAATTAATCCTTGTTTTTTCTCTTTCATTTAAACAAATATACGTATTATTATGCGCGCATAATATAAAAAAGCTGTAATTTTAAAATAGTTATTTTTCGTTTTCCGTTTATGAAACAAATTCGGATCAATATTATTGTTATTCTTTTGGCGGTTTCTGTTATTTCCCTCTTGATAGTGCAAACATTTCAAGTTATTCAACTATACGACCGAAAAATAACCCAATTCAACAATAATCTTAAGTCCTCCCTGGAAAGAATTGCATTACGTCATGAAAAAGCAGAAGACATCCGACGATATATGCGTCTGGTAAATAATGATTTTAGCGCTCAGTACAAAGATATTTTAAAACAAGAATTTAAAAATCTTATTCCTAAAAATGAAACTGTTTCTATTGCTGATACGACAATTTTTGAGGGGGGAAAAAAATTAAGCTATTTAATAATTAAGGGGAAAGCAGTTGATTCGTTATCAGGATTAAGTACTGAACAAAAAGTATATGCGCGTGATATTAGAGAATTGAAAGATTTGTTTGATAAAAATAATAACCCCCTTCCTACTAATGACTCAATGAAAATTGCAATTCAATTAGATGAACAGGTGTTGCAACAGATATTCAAAAAAGCACGCTTTGTGAATGACATGATGGTACAAGCTTTTCGTGATAATGTATATAGTGATCAAAGCAGAAGAATTGATATTGCCTTTCTTGATTCGGTCATTCGCAACGAACTAATTGACGATGATTTACCGAATGTATACAAATTTAATGTGTCTAATGATTCAAATAAAGTTTTCACATTTTCAAATCAACCCAAAACTTACGACACAAAAATCCCTAAATCAGAAAGTGGGAAAACGGTTTTATTTCCAAGCAATATAATTGATGAAAACATCCATTTATGCTTGTTTTTTCCCGATAAGCAAAGTTTTATATTTCAAGAAATGCAAACAACGTTAATTGCAACTTTAGTTGTTGTATTATTCATTATTGCCTCGCTTATAATTATGTTTAGAATTATAATCGAACAGAGACGAATTTCTGAAATGAAAAATGATTTTATTTCAAATATGACCCATGAATTTAAAACTCCTATTTCGACCATTTCTTTGGCGTGCCAGGCCATGAGTGATAGTGATATGATTGACGAACAGGCCAACACCGCCGTTTCCCCCTATGTAAAAATGATCCTCCAAGAGAATACCAGATTAGAAACGCTAGTTGAAAGCATATTACAGAGCGCGGTCATTGAAAAAGGAGATATAAAATACAAAGACGAAATTATTAATCTCATTCAGATTGTAGAAACTGAAATTGATAAAGCGCGCTTTAGAGTAAAATCTTTAGGTGGAAAAATAGAATTTAACGACTTTTTTGAATCCATTGAATTTGAGGCAGACAAAATGCATGTAACAAATATTATTTCCAATCTTCTAGATAATGCAATCAAATACAGCAAAGAAAAACTTGTTATTAAAGTTTCTATTGAATCCGATAATAAACACGTATATTTAATCGTTTGTGACAATGGAATAGGTATTAATAAAGAACACATTCCTCGATTATTCGATAAATTGTATCGAGTGCCCACCGGAAATGTGCACAATGTAAAGGGTTTTGGACTTGGGTTGAGTTATGTAAAAGCCATTTGCGACCATTATAAATGGGAAATAACAGTTAAAAGTGACTATGGTGAAGGAACTACATTCACAATTATATTTAAAAATAAAGGAAGGATAATATGAATAAAAAAATTTCAATATTACTAGCGGAGGATGACGAAAATTTAGGTCAGTTATTATTCACTTTTTTACAGAACAAGGGTTTTCACGTCATTCTTACAAGAAATGGCAAGATGGCATACGACCGATTTACAAAAGATCCTTTTGACTTCTGTGTCTTCGACGTAATGATGCCAGAAATGGATGGTTTTTCCTTGGCAAAAGAAATCAGGGAAATAGATAAAAAAGTCCCAATCCTATTTCTAACGGCCAAATCAATGAAAGAGGACCGTTTACAGGGTTTTGAAATTGGAGGTGATGACTACTTAACAAAACCATTTTCCATGGAAGAGTTATTGGCAAGAATAAATGTTATTATCAAGAGGATTCATCCAGAAGTAATAAATGTAAATACAGAAATATATGTTGGAAAAATTCGCTATGAACCAGAATTACGACTACTACATGTAAGTGGGGGGGCGAAAAAACTGACCACAAAGGAAAATGACTTACTTTTGCTTTTAGTCAAAAATCAAAATGAAATTTTAGATCGACATGCTACTCTCAGGGCTATTTGGGGGGATGATAATTATTTTAATGGAAGGAGCATGGATGTTTACATCGCAAAATTAAGAAAATTACTCCACGAGGACGATAATATTGAGATAATGAATATTCACGGCAAAGGATTCAAATTATTGATTCGTTGACACTTGAATTCATTCTGAAATGAAAGGACCTTTTATTACGAACCTCTTTCTTTCTTTATTTCTTAATCTTTTAATAAAGCCCGTTTCACTTCTAGTCATTGACGCTGAAGTGCAAAACAAGGTTGGGCCTGAAAATTATGGTCTATATTTTACCTTGCTCAACCTGTCCGCTCTTTTTAATATCTTAATAGATTTAGGAATTAATAATTACACCATCCGCAGGCTTGCGCAAGACCCTAATCAAGCCACTAAATATATTGGCCGAGTAATTATTCTTCGCATTCTTTTATTTACCATTTATTGTATCGTCACATTATTTTTCGCCTTAATAATAGGATACAAAGGGAAAGAGCTTTTATTGATAGGAATTTTAATCATAAACCAGCTTCTGATTATGTTTATCTCCTTTGCCAGAAGCTATTTTTCAGGTCTACATTATTTCAAAACAGACTCCATTATTTCTGTTTTAGATCGCTTCTTATTAATCTTCTTGTGTGGCGCTCTTCTTTTTACGAATATCACTTCAACACCCTTTCAAATTGAATGGTATGTTTATATTCAATCCGTCTGTTACTTTACAACAGTAGTAGTGTCCTATTTTATGTTGTCCAAAATTGTACTAATTAATGAATTTACTTTAGACCGAAAATTTTCAATACAAGTCATTAGAGAAAGCTCCCCTTATGCGTTGTTAATTGTTCTTATGTTGTTTTATACCCGATCTGATTCAGTCATTCTAGAGCGTTTGCACGAATACGGAAGGTTTGAAGCGGGAATCTACGCCCAAGGGTTCAGGATTCTCGATGCTTTATATATGTTCGGAATGGTATTCGTGATGCTTCTATTTCCAATGTTTTCTAGAATTTTAAAACAATCTAAAAAAGATATAATCCCTCTGCTTCAAACTAGCGGAAATCTATTAATTGGTGGAAGTGCCGTCCTTGTTATTGCGCTCTGTTTTAACGATAAAACAGTATTGAATTGGATTTATGATGCCAATATTACTGAATCATCTAAATCATTTGATTGGTTAATGTTAGGGTTCTTTTCATTGAGTATAAACTTTATTTTTGGGACATTACTTTCCGCCAACGGCAATTTCAAAGCGCTAAATTACGTATCTGTTGTTGCGGTTGTTTTTAATATCGGATTAAATATTCTTGTTGCACCGAAATATGGTTCAGAAGGAACTGCACTTATTTTCTTTCTTACACAGACGGGTGTTTCAATCACTCAATTTATTTTAACTAAAAAAATAATTGGGATTAAATTTATCCCCTCATTGGTTGTTAAGCATGTTTTAGTAATTTGCCCATTAATGATTGGCGGATTGTATTTCCCTCAAAGTGCCGTGTTATTTATAATTCAAATTTTAATCGGATGTTTAATGCTTTTTACCCTACGAATTGTTGACCTTCGCGAATTAAAAAACTCTTTTATACCTCCAAAAGAAACCATTAACAATAATTAATCGTAGAAAACGTTTAAAGTGTCAATAGTCTAACTTTGCACTTAAAAAAAGCTGGTTTATGACAAATTCATCATCTGATTTATCGGGAAACACGAATGATTTTATTGAATTCGCGTGGTCCAAACGAAAATTTATCACTTATTTCACGATTATTTCAGGCACAATAGCAGCAGTAATTGCGTTTTTAATAACTCCGTTGTATTTATCCACGGCAATAGTTTTCCCTGCGGCATCCTCTACGGTTTCTTTTTCAGAGCAACGAAATGCAAAGTCCGCTTCAATGGATTTTGGCGAGGAAGAACAGGCTGAGCAATTGGTTCAAATTTTACAATCTTCAAAAATACGAGACAAAATTGTAAAGAAATTTAATCTGATGGAGCACTATGAAATTAGCCCAACTGATGATAATAAGTATTACAAATTGGTGAAGGCATATGAAGGGAATTTTTCCTTTACTCGAACGCGCTTTGGATCCATTAAAATTGATGTTTTAGACGAAGATCCTAGGCTAGCAGCTAGTATGGCTAACGGGATCGTTGAGCTTATAGATTCTGTTAAAAATGAAATGGTTTCTCAACGAACATTACCCACATTTGAAATTAATAAAAGAAAAAAAGAACAGCTTGAGAAAGAAATTGCGAACATGAATTCCGAATTAGATTCACTGTCGGCCAAGGGTGTGATGTCATATAGTAGTAGATCAGGATTATTTGAAGCTTACGTGGGCGCATCAGGAAGCGACAGAACAGATATGAAAGAAAAAATCGATGTTAATACAAAGTATGGGGCGAAATACGATGGGATTGAACGCCTGAGAAACGAAAAAATATCAAAACTAGAGGAATTTCAGGCGGCATATGAACAAGCTGAGTCTGATGCCAACACAAAATTTAATCATAAATTCGTAGTTGAAAATGCAGTAGTTGCCGATAAAAAAGAAAAGCCTAAAAGACTATTAATTATCTTAGTTTCAGTTGTTGGTGCAATGATTTTCTCCCTTCTAATTCTTATCGTTCAACAGAGATTTAAAGAATTAAAACAGCCCAAATGATTACTGTATTAAGAAATAATCTATTTCTTTCTCTTAGCTCGCTTACTTTTATCATTTTAATTTCATTCCTTATATGGTTTGACTTGTACTGGTTCTGCTTATTTCCTGTTGCGCTTCTTGGAATTTATGCCGCTATTTATCACTCCAAAGTGATTTTCTTGAGTCTTTCCTTTCTAACTCCATTATCTATTAATATAGAGGAATATACCGATAGTATTGGGTTATTCATTCCGACAGAGCCATTCTTTTTTGGATTTATGCTTCTAACCATTTTCAGTGAACTAAAAAAAAGAACCTTTTCAAAACAACTATTAAATCACCCGATTGTAATTGCTGCGGGATTTTACCTTTTAGTAATATTTATGAGCGCCATAACAAGTAGCCATCCTTTGGTTTCTTTTAAATTTTTCTTGGCTAAGCTCTGGTTTTTTGTCCCATTACTAGTTTTGGCTCCAGTATATTTTCAGGAAAAACGTAACATCTATTGGTTCATTGTTTTATTCGTGGCGGGAACTACAATAACAAGTATTTATACCTTGGCACACCACAGTATATACAATTTCGGTGAAAAAGAGGGACACTGGGTTATGTATCCTTTTTTCAAAGATCATACTATTTATGGCGCGATAGTAGCACTCGTGCTTCCATGGTCTATTGGACTTTTTTTTCTTAAAAAAACAAACCCCCTTGAAAAAATTAGCTTATTTACAATTGTTCTAATTCTTTTGATTGCCTTATTTTTCTCATATACACGTGCAGCATGGCTAAGTGTAATCGGAGCAATCGCCGTTTGGACTCTTATTTATTTCCGTATTAAACTTTCATACCTCATTGTAATTGGTTTAGTGTCTCTTTCATTTCTGTTTATTTCATGGGATCAAATTCAAATGGAATTGGCACGGAATAAGGAAGTACATACGACTGAGGAGTTTAGTACGCGTATTCAAAGCGCAGTAAATGTTTCAACCGACGCATCAAATCTTGAACGAATTAATCGTTGGGATTGTGCGATTGAAATGTTTAAAGAGAGCCCTTTTTTGGGTTTTGGGCCTGGAACTTATCAATTTGAATACGCTCAATTTCAAAAGCCTGAAAATTTAACGATTATCTCAACAAATTTTGGCGATATGGGAAATGCTCACAGCGAATATTTAAGCGCCCTCTCTGAAATGGGGGTCTTTGGATTTTTATCTTTTTTAATTTTGGTAATAACAATCTTTTTTACGGGCATCACTCTATTTTACAAAACAAAAGGGGACCTTCCACAAAAGGCAATTCTGCTGTCTTCCATTCTTAGTTTATCAACTTATTTTATTCATGCCTTTTTAAATAATTTTCTTGATACGGATAAAGCGGCGGTTCCTATTTTAGCTATTTGTGCCATTTTTATTGCGCTTGACAATAACTTAACTACTCAAAAAAAAGACGGCCATTAACCCATTCGGGATCTAAGATTGCTTGTTGTTTCTTGTAAAAATTTATGGCTAAATCATTCCATTCAAGTACTTGCCAGTCCATTCGGCTTACCCTTAATTCCTTTGCAATTTCTTTGGTTTTATGAAATAATTTTTCGCCAATACCCATCTTTCTTTTTTCAGGAATTACAAAAAAATCTTCTAGATATAAACATTTCCCTTTCCATGACGAGTAAGAAATATAATATAAAGAAAACCCTATAATTCTTCCTTCATCTTCTGCTACAATCGCAGAACAAATTTTTTCTTTAAATAAATCAACCCCAAGTTGTTGGGGTGTATTATTGACTTGTTCTGAGGCTTTTTCATAGGCTGCCAAGGCGCAAATAAGATTATAAATCTCATATTCATCTCCAGGACGGGCTTCCCTTATTTTCATTATTGAACGCCCGCTAAATTGAATCGCAACTTAAATCCTGTGCTTAAATTTTGTGTCGGATAAGCTGTTGCTATTTTTGGAGTATTTAATACTTGATCGTAATAGAATTGCAATGTCAAATTCTTAGATAAATTATAATCGGCTGATGCCTTAATAGAAATTACACGCTGGCCCGCGGTTGCTTGATTAGTGCTTTCAACAATTTTTCGGATAACCGTTAAATTGTCTCGTAAAGAAAAATCAAATCTTACATTAACATCGCTTGCAGGAATTTTTTCAAATGGTAATTTTACCTTTGAAAACCTGTATCCAGTTCCTATTACCATCTCGTTTCCTAATATTTCTGTTACTTGGTTATTATTTAATGAGAGAGTTGCGCTTCGATCTTTTTTATATTCAAATTTAGTGATCAACCCTTGGCCATTAATGTTCCATGTAGCGTCAATGCCTAAAAGTGGATTAAACCGCTCCGTTAACACGACATTTTGAACCTGTAAATCAGCAATAAAATTGTTATTTAAATCGCGCCCTATTGCATGACCATTTGCGTCAAATTCAGCGTTTAAATTTGTTTGCATCCCATTTACGCTTACTGTTGAACTATATCCGTGTTTAATAACAAAATTCTTGACAAATTTTTTCACAAAATTATACTTTGTCAAACCATTATAATTCACTGACCAATTTGGTAAAGGAGTATTTTTAATAGGATTAATTGTTTGGTTGTTAACTTTTGTATTTCCATAGGCAGTAAGAAATGCTCCTAGGACAACCTCTTGTTGGCTTCCAGAATAACCCTCAAAATAAACAGAGTTGCTAATTGAGGAAGAATTTGCATTTTGTTGACCAAGTAGGGAAGACACCAATTCTCGGTTATTTAAAAGAGTTGTAAATGTCTCAGAAGAGTAGTCACGGCTATCTAAAAAACCAAAGGCTGACCCGATCGTGAGATTTGTATAAGTCAGGGTGGCTGTTTCTACCTTGCTTTGGCCCTCAAATATACTTTCCTCCTGATTCCATCGGTAGAATTCAGAAGAGTTTCTTGAATAGTTTCTATTTAATGTGAGCTCAATGATTACATCTTTCATGGGTTCTAGTGAAGCTCTCATATTTAGGTTTTCCGTGTGGGTTGTTGTAAATGCTCTATTTAGATTTGAATTTTGAACAAGCCAACCATTTGAGCTGGCTAAAGTGGCCACATTGTAATCATTGCGTCTTCCAAACAAATCATACCCCTGCTGACCGAAAACAAAACTTGACAAACCATAAGTAGAATTATTCATCCCAAGAATTTGTGTTTCTTGATTAAAGCCCGGCAATAAAGTTCCATCAGTCAAGGAATAGGTCCCAGAAATATTTCTGACTGTCATAACTACTCGTGAACCAGCGGCAAGAATGACATTTGGTTTTTCTTTGGCCTTTTGCTCGCGCTTTTTCTTTTTTGAGTCTTTCCTTTTTTTACGTAAATACCGTTTCTTTTCTTTTGGAGTCATCTTTGCCAACATCTCTTCCTCCTTCTTCTTATCTATTTGTTCTTTTTCTTCTTTTTTCGCATCTGCTGGATTATTTTTACCGGAGGCGTCATTATTTCCTTTTGAATCCTTTAAATCAAGTTTCCCCCTTGGGTTTTTCCCGCCACCTAAAACTCGTTTGAAAAAAGGAACTTTATTGTAAAAATTTACCAGGTTGGCTTGTCCTATGAAATTAATTGTTCTATTATTTTGTATTGTGTTTCCAAACTCTGATTGACCGAGCGGGGATCTCTGCCAATTAAATGTTCCGGCATATTTTCCGTTCAAGCTGATCCAGTCCGTTAAAGGAAATTTATCAAAAGGAACCGTAGCACTTAAAGAATAATTATGCGTATAATCCATTGTTCTCCCGAATGTCCCGATTTGTGATCGCAATGTATCTAAATACTCGCGATATCCTGCGGGGTCTAATTTTCTGTCAACACGATTATTCCCTTCTTCAAAAATTGCTTTATTTGATGCTGTAAATGTGGCTTTAATATTTTTAGTTAAATCATATCCTACAGTGTAGTCTCTAATCCAGTCAAACTTCTTTAGATAAATTGGGGCAAATTCGTAGGTCGGAACAAGATTATTCCTAATTTGCCTTTCATTATAAATTCTAGAAATATTATTCGCAAACGATAGATTTTTAGGAAGGAAAAATACATTTGTTTCTTTGACTAATTTGAACCATTTAGATTTTTGTACCGGCTTCCACTTTTTAAAAGGCTCCCAGGGTTTAGATCCAAAAGTATAATTGTAATTCAATGACCCCGTAAAAGTTTTCGTTTTGTCGTAATTAATATTAAAATCGCGGCGCAAAACTTCTGAAAAAGAGTAGTTGGCTGACCAATTTGTTATTTTCCAAAAGCCTGGCGCAGAACCTGCTTTCGCCTCTTTTCGAACATTAGAAAAATTATAAGACCTTCTTTCAGTAAAATCCTGTCCCAACTTTGCTTTTTCTTTCCGTGTTTCAATATCATAATCTGATAGCTTTACATCAGGATTAAAAGGATCATACTCTGGATTAATTATTCCTAGTGAATATCCATAGAAAAAAGGTAATGAAATTCGTGTTTGCTTTCCAAAAAACTGGCCGAGTTGGATAGTTGTGTTTAGATCAAATCCTATTCTCTCAAATCTTTGGCGTTCTTGAACTCTACTTTCAACACTCCCCCAATTTATTCCTGAATAATTTCCAGAAGCAGAAACCACAGCCACATCAGCAACTTGAAATCTCATTTGACCAATAGCGGCATCGCCCCCCTCGCTAACAAAATCTGTAAGGCGCAATTCATTTACCCACAAATTAGCGCATTCTGCATCTCCGTTATCTGGTTTCCAAATATTATTTGGGTCATTTTTCAATGGATTTCGAACTCCTATCATTATTGTTTTCAACCCTTGAAAATTAGGATTACCCTTTACTTTAATCTTACGATTTGGGTTTTTGGGATCAAGATCAGAATACTCAATTATATAAGAAACTCCTGTTGCCCCAGCTTCAACTTTTTGATTCCGCTCCTTTTTTAGATTTAAGAAATCGTCAAATACAATTTCAACATTGTTGTTTTGAGGCCAAATATCCTCTGCAGCCGTGGAATACCATGGCGTAACATCTAAAGGCAATTCATATTCGTAATAGTTCTCAACAAAATCAGTCCCTAATCGAACAAAAAGAGTTAAATCTTTATTTTTTAGGGTATTCGGATTAACTTCCTCTGCATGGACAAACATCTTTAATTTTTTGTATGTTCGAACATCAAATTGTACGTTTTTGTAAGTTGCTCGAGCGTCCCCATCTTGAAGATTACAGACTTCTAAAGACAAAGACTGTTCATTTAATTGCCTTTGATAAACTTGAGAAGGATCTATTTCGCGAACTATTCCGGGCGGAACCTCATATTTTACTGGCGTCCGCTGATCGTTTTCTTCAACATTAACCGCTCCAATATTAAACGTGGTTAAGTTTGGGTCTGTTTGTACACTCAGCCCTGGCTGATTTAAGTCCAACAGATATCTTCTCCATTCGCTTCTTAAAAGCTCCAAGCGAGCAAATCTCAACACTACTTCTTCATCAAAATTATTTAAGAACATCCTCATAAATCGGATTGACCTAAAATCTTGGATGCCATTGACCTTTCTCTCAAATCCATTTAACGGAACCTTAAATTGATACCACCTCTCAGTTTTATTTCCGTTTTGATAGGTTTGAACATTTGTAATAAAGTTTTTTCCAACCTGCATGTCTGATGGCCTCATGCTAATCCTATACTGAAAATAGCTTTCTGTCTCAGATAAGTTGTTGTCTTGGTTAATGTCCTCAATATCGGGTTGATTTGTTGCTTGAGTTGGATATCCATCGCTGTTGGCCGTATCTGACATCTCTTGAGTTGGAGAATTTCCCTCCATTCCATTATACTTCTTATATCTTTCTAAAATAGTTAAGGTGTCCGTATCGTAGTTATCATCTAAATAGTAATTATAATCGTCATTTGATGGGTCAGATAGAATTTTATTCTTTGCCGTATTTGATAAATTTGGTGTTGTATTAACCCAGTTTATAAAATTTTGGTATGCTTGTTCCTCCTCTTGACTTTTCCACCCGTCTAAACCTACGTCTTGATTTAGTCTTGAGTCTGGATTATTATCAAACGCATTTACAACAACTTGTTGAGTTGAAATTTTTGACCACACAGTAGTGTCTAAATTATCAGAAATATCAGTCCCTAAAGGCGGAAGCCCATTTTCAAAGCTTTTTCGAGAATCGGGAAGAATATCCTCAGAAATATTCCCTAAGTTTATATAAAAATCACCCCCAGTATGAGTCGAATTTGGGTTCTGATTTTCCGCATCGTCATTAAATGGGTCTAAAACCCAAAATTGAATAAATTCAATATTTGTTAACTCAAAATCATTTGTATTTAGAGCCCGCATTATGCCTCCCCATCTTGACTCGGGATTAGTAAAAGTTCCATCCGGATTAATGTTAGCCGTTGTATCATAATTATACATCCCTCTTTCCTTGGGATAATATGCTAAATCTAAAACTGGAATATTTGGTATTGAGCCATACTGCATTTGTAAATTTGGGAAAATATCAACTTGATTTACCAATCGCATACGACTATCCGCCAACATTTGTGGGTTTTGTTTTATATGTTGGGGAGTTAAATTATTCCCCTGATAAAAAACCGGATCTATAACATACCATGATAAATTTGACCGTTTAAATCCTGCTGCTAATGATTTATATTGTGCTTCAGGAAACATATCTGGCTGGCCTTGAGGAATTGATGCTAATCTCCAAGCTGAAAATTGACGTAAATCTATGGTGTTCTGCGCTTGTTCAAAATCATCAACATATGAAGTCCCCTCCCTGTTAATTGCACGAGGCTGCCCAGGTATAAGGCGTGCAACTTCTCCCGTGAAAGACAGTGAAGACATTGCACTAGTTGAAATACCCGGTAACCAATCTATTACCTTAGTCAGTAAAGGGAGATTTGTTTTAAATGCCAAATCCGCGCCTATCATTGTATTTTTAAATGGTTCATTCCCTATATCGACTTTCTGAGTTACGGGCCTCTCTAGCATCCTCACCCATGTTGCCCCAAAATTAAATTTATCGCTCATTCGATAGCTATATCGGGCACCCAACATTGATCTCGCTTGAAAACCAAATACAGAATTACTTTCGATTGTAATCTTTATAGGGGTATTTGACTCTAGGATTCCTGAATTAAGTATTTTAACCCGCCCTAAATTATAGTCAACGGTGTAATCAACGCCCTCAGTTAAATTTATTCCTCCTGCCGACACAGTAACGGCCCCTTCTGGGACATTCAATGCATTCAATGGAATATCAGAGGTGACGGAAGATTGATATTCCCCCTTGAAAGAAAACCTGTTCTTTGAAGGAATTTGTTGCGCTGCGGTTATTGTCGAATCATAAAGTTCGGTGTAAACAACTTGGTCAATTAGAGTTTGTGCAATGCCAGCGGCTTGTAACTTATCTTTTAATGTTTTCCCAAAAGGCTCAACTGTAGAAAAGTAAATGCGCCCATTTTTCTTATTAATAGTCCCCCCATTTTCTAGTTTATTCCCTGTAATTGTGAACGGGATAAAATCAAATACCCCATCTGAAAAAGGTTGATTGTTTTGGTTTAATTTATCCATATCCAAAAGAGTAACGATCTGTCTGTCATCGACTCCACTCATTGGAAAATAGGGGATATTAACAGAAGTTTCTCTGTTATTATATAGAATATCTATTTTGAATCCCGTTTGATCTACTTGAAAGGCACCAATTGAATAAACATTTTTCATTACCAAATCCCAAATTTTATTTCGTGGATTTGTGATTGTGGGCTTTAACAATTTCAAAATTAGTGCTTGTTGTCCTTGAGCTCCATCGGTTGATAATTCGCCGACTTGATACGTTTCACCGTTGTATGTGTATTCATATGCAACAGCCAAAACTTCATCATTATTTAGGGGGGAATTCAATGATATAAATCCCAATAAGGCATTGTAGGTGTATTCCTGTTCGGTCAATTTTCTTGCATTTTCAACTTTTTCATAATGAATGGCCTGGTCAAAAGGACCCGGGGCCAAAACCTGAGTGGTTAAAACACTTACGGCACTTGAAAAATCTCGAATTTGAGGCTGAGAAGCCGCCCACGAATATAAATTGTTGGCTTCATTGTCCGGTATTTGAAGATTGCTATACCCTCCGGGATTTCCTTGGCAATTTTCTTGTTTTGCCTCCCCTATATCCGAAAATGCAATTACATTTCTCGTGTTTTCTGGATTATTAGTTCTATTCGTCAGCCACACTTCAATTCGAGTTATATATGCAGTAGAATTGGCAACAGGTAATGTTGCCATTGCGGCATCATAATTGTCGCGGTGATACATATTCAAAAAGTAGTGTCTATTTGCTTCGTATCTATCTGCATTTAGTTCAAATTTTTGGATCTGCGCCTTTCCTGTTATGTTAATTTCTTGTCTTTTCCCCTTTGATGTTGCCGCAAATAAATCCCAATAAGATCTCCCAAATTTCAATTGTGCTTTAGCCCCGAACAAAGTTGTAGAGCCTTGGATAAGAGAAGTTGGGGTGTCAAAAGTGATTTGGCCAAGTGCAATTTTTTGAAGTATTTGATCTTCATTCCCCGTGTGCTCTAACTTAGAAATATTATCAAAATCAAAAGCCGCCTGTGTATTATAACTTGTATTAATTTTAAGCTTAGTTCCTATTTGTCCCACTAAATTCATTTGAATTTGTTGATTAAAATCAAAACGTGTTATTTGTCGTTGGCGGAGTGGTAAAATTGGGTTATCATATCTCGAGTAATTAGCCCCGAGGGAAATCTCAACCTGTCCTTGAGGCGTTAAAACTATTTGATTCCCGCCAAAAAAATCCGCAAAAAGTTTGCTCCCCACCTTTATAGGTAATTCAAACGGTCTCCCCTCCTCGGTTTGTTCTTCGATTTTTTTTTGCCAATTTAACGTAGTTGATTTTTTTCGTTCATACTCCAAATACTCTTCGAGAGTCATCATTGATGGATACCTATAATACAACCCGTTACTTAATTTTTCAACAAACATATACTGTCCAGTAACAGGATCGTATACTATTGTTTTTTGAACGGAGGTGGGGTCGCCAAAATCAAAGCTTTGTGGGTTGTTTAAACTCGGGTCAAGAGGGTTGCTAATGGGAAATTGAAGCGTAGTGTCCTGGGCATAAACTCCTGAATATAAAAGAAAAAGAAAAAAGAATTTTAAATGGCTTTTCACAAAATTTCCTTGTTGAATAAATTTCCCGCTTCTACAATAGTTTTAATGCCCCCTTAATGAGTTCCTCAACAGATTGGTCTTCCGTATTTATTTTATCCAAAACTTTATCTATGAGTTTTTTATCAAAACCAAGGGACATCAATGCATTTAACGCATCAAACCTATTTGTATTGTGATGAGAAAATATATTTTCCGAGGCAGTAGATATTTTTACTATTTTATCTTTTAAATCAATTATTACGCGTTGAGCAGTTTTGGCGCCAATTCCTTTAATTCCCTGAATGGTTGCAACATCACCAGACTGAATTGCATGTGCTACATCATCTGGAGTTAGGGAGGACAACATAATCATTGCTGTATTTGGGCCAATGCCCGAAACTGATATGAGAAGGTTGAATACTTCTCGTTCCTCTTTGGTGTGGAATCCATAGAGTAAATGTGCATCCTCACGAATAATTAATTTAGTAAAAATACAAATCGCCTCTTCTGGCCCAATGGCTGAATAAGTGTTTAAAGATATTTTAACTTCATACCCAACCCCCCCGCAATCAATAAGTAATTCTGTAGGGTTTTTTTCTATCAATCTACCATTTAACTGACTAATCATATTATTAATTTTGAGCGTCGATTACTGCGATTTTTACCATATTTATTATTTCACGAACCGAACTGCCTAATTGAAGGATGTGAATCGGCTTTTTTAAACCAATTAAAATAGGACCTATTGCCTCCCCTTCTAACATTTGCTGAAGCATTTTGTATGCAATATTACCTGCTGAAAGATTCGGGAAAATTAAGGTGTTTACTTCTTTATTCGCCAAATGTGAGAATGGAAACTTTTCCAACATCATTTCACTATTTAATGCGAAGTTGGCTTGCATTTCCCCATCGACAATAAGATTTGGATGTTTTGTATGCAATATTTTTACGGCAGCACTCATTTTTTCTGGGTCTTCGCCGGGAGATGAACCAAAATTAGAGTAACTCAAAAGAGCAATACGGGGAGTTATTTTTAATTTTCGAATTGTTTTTGCAACATTTACTGTTATTTCAGCGATTTGCTCTGCAGTCGGATTCAAATTAACAGTTGTATCTGCCAAGAAAAGAGGGCCTCTCTTTGTAATTAAAATATAAATACCGGCTACAACATTAACATCTTTTTGAAGGCCTATTGTTTGTAAAACGGTTTTGATAAAAGACCTGTAACTGCGAGTTACACCTGTAATCATCGTGTCCGCATGCCCAGAATCAACCATCATTGAACCAAAATGATTTCTCTCTCGCATAACCTGGATAGCCTCAAATTCAGTGTATCCTTTACGTTTTCTTTTTTCAAAGAATGCTTTGCCATAAGTTATTCTTCGCTGCTCCTCTTCTTCTGACTTAGGGTCTATTACTGTTTTTTCCGGCAAATCAATACCATATTCCTCTAATAAATCTTCTATTTTTTCTCTTTTACCCAACAAAATTGGATAAGCAACTCCCTCCTCATATGAAACTTGGGCCGCCTTGAGAATTTGAATATTATCTCCCTCTGCAAAAACAACCTTCTTTGGGTTTTCCTGTGCTTTTGAAGTTATGTTACGAAGAAGCTTATTGTCAAGTCCTAATCTAGTTTTCAATGTTGCCTCGTACTCATCCCAGCTTAATATAGGGTTTTTGGCAACTCCTGAGTCCATTGCTGCCTTAGCCACTGCAGGAGCAACGTAATGTATTAACCTTGGATCCAGGGGTTTGGGTATTATTTGCTCTCTTCCAAATGAAATATTTTTTTCACCATATGCTTGAATTACTTCCTCAGGTATCGTTTCTTTGGCAAGAACTGCAATAGCTCGAACGGCAGCTAATTTCATTTCTTCATTTATCGTCGTTGCACGAACGTCTAATGCACCGCGGAAAATAAAAGGAAACCCGAGTACGTTATTAACTTGATTTGGATGATCAGATCTCCCAGTAGCCATAATTATATCTTTTCTTACTGCAGTTGCATCTTTGTACGATATTTCGGGTTCTGGATTGGCAAGAGCAAATACAATTGGATCATTTGACATGGAGCTAATCATAGATTTGGTAACAAGTCCAGAGCGTGATAGCCCTAGAAATACATCAGCACCAACAAATGCTTTTTCAAATAAAATATCATTTTCATGAATCGCAAAATAATCCTTGTATTGATCTAAGTCTTTTCTTGCTTTTGATAAGAGTCCTCGCGAATCATACATCAAAATGTTTTCTAATTTGGCACCAAGAGAAATGTAAAGTTTAACACAAGACATTGCAGATGCCCCTGCGCCGGAAACAACAATTTTCACTGCACTAATTTCTTTCCCCGCTAATTCTAACGCATTTATGAGTGCCGCTGAAGAAATAATTGCAGTTCCATGTTGATCGTCATGCATAACTGGAATGTCCAACTCTTCTTTTAACCGCTTTTCGATCTCAAATGCTTCCGGGGCTTTAATGTCCTCTAAATTTATCCCTCCGAATGTTGGAGCAATTGCCTTAACGGTTTGAATAAACAATTCTGGATCACTTGCGTCCATTTCAATATCAAATACATCAATATCAGCAAATATTTTAAATAAAAGCCCTTTGCCTTCCATAACGGGCTTAGATGCTTCAGGACCAATATCTCCCAAGCCTAATACGGCTGTACCATTTGAAATTACAGCAACTAGATTGGCTTTACTTGTATATTTGTAAACGTCTTCTTTATTTTCGGCGATTTTTAGACACGGTTCTGCTACTCCAGGGGAATACGCTAACGATAGATCGCGTTGAGATGCATAGGGCTTAGTAGGAACAACTTCGATTTTTCCTGGTTTCCCGGCCGAATGATAATCCAAAGCTTCCTGTTTTCTGACTTTAGCCATTAGAATTTTTTAAGGCCGTAAAGATACAAAATAGAGCTGATTTTCAATATCGTTATTTGAAGTAATTCTTAAATAATAAAACGAATTTGTGTTTTATTACAAACATTCTTTTTTTAGGCAAATCACTTATAATCAATTAAATATCTGATTTTATCTAATTATAAACGAATAATATTCGACAACAAATGCTTAAAAACCGAAACCGATTTGATGCTTGATAAAACTTTGCACTGTCGATTTGAACAAAACAAATCATAGGACACATAATTTTTTCAAACCTTAATTTTTACAAACATGAATGCACTAAGAAACAAAGTGAGTTTGATCGGAAGACTGGGAGTAAATCCCGAAGTATTAAAATTTGAATCGGGCAAAACACTCGCTCGCTTCACACTTGCCACAAATGAACCAATTAAAGTAAACGGGTCCTGGCAAGAACAAACGCAATGGCACTCCATCACAGCGTGGGGTAAAACAGCCGAAAATATTCAGCGCGTCCTACAGAAAGGGCAGGAGATTATGATGGAAGGGAGATTAGTTCAGCAAAGCTATGAAACCAAAACTGGCGAAAAGAAGTTTGGGACTACAATTGAACTCAAAGAATTCTTACTTCTTAACCCGACAGGAAAAAGCCCGGAAATTAAACCAACTAAAAAATAAAAATGAATCACGTTAATTTAATTGGAAAAGCTTGCTCAGATGCAAAATTTATCATTCTCGGTAACGGTAGAAAAATAGTAAAATTTTCACTTTCAACAAAAGAAAATTACTTGGATGAAGATGGGAAAATTAAATCCAAAAACACGTTACACAACCTAACTGCTTGGGGAAAGTGGGTGAAAATTCTAGAACAAACAGAAATAAAAGGAACCAACCTTGCTGTTGAAGGGAAATTGGTGAGCCGTTTTTATAAAAGTAACGGAAGTACAAGGTTAATTTCTGAAGTAGAAATTAACGACTTAACATTAATACAAACAAAATAAAAAATATGAAAACAGTAAGAAATCACATCACATTAATTGGAAACATAGGGTCAGCTACCAAGATTACAAAATTTGAAAATGGAAAAAGCGTTGCCCGCTTCAATTTAGCAACAGATAATCTCTACCGAAATAATGCTGGAAAGTTTACTAAATCAGTCGAATGGCACCGAGTATTCGCTTGGGGAAATATGGCTGAATTCATTGAAAAATATGGGGATAAAGGCAAAAAAGTAGCCATCCACGGTCGACTTGTAAACAGGTCTTATTTATCAGAAAAAGGGGTGAAAAATTACATCACTGAAGTTGAATTAAAACAAATTATTGGGCTTTAATTTTCTTGATTTTAAAACAAAAAAGGGGATGAGATTTCATCCCCTTTTTTACTACTGCTTTTTCTAATTTACCACCAATACCTTGCCGACTTTCTTGTCTTTTCCCTGATTCATAGCGCTCCAAATAAGATATACTCCAGTGGCCACTCGCTCACCATTTAAATTTTTACAATCCCATGATGCTGTCCCACCGTTTGAAGTAGTTTTATAGACAAGGTTACCGGCAATATCCGTTATTTTGACGTCTGAATTATAGCGTATTCCCTGAATGGTAACTGGTCCTTGGTGCGTCGGTCTTACAGGATTTGGAAAAACGATAGTATTGGCATACTCAGGGTCTTCATAAGTCGCATCTGTGCGATAAGAAACCAATCCTTTGTCGGTAATGATAAACAACTCGCCGGTCGATTGATCTAACTTCAAATCATAAATGATATCCGAAATCAAAGGTGAATTATCAGTAGTGTGCTGTTCAATTATCTCTGATCCATCGGACGATAATAATAATATGCCTGCGTTTGCTGTTGCAATCCACTTTCTATTGCCACCATCCACTTCGATATCTGTAATATGCGTAGACCCAAGGACATATTCTACATTTCCTTCAAATTGGACCTTTACGCGTTGGGCATCATATTCACCGGGATTCGCGTCAAAAGAAGAAGGTGCATTATATAAGATTGCAAATCCAGCATCTGTTCCAATCCAAATTTCTCCCTCAAAACCAGCTGCGATAGCGGTAATGTTTTCGGATGGTAAATTGCCATAATTTTCACCTGATTTCAAATTAATGCGTTTATCATCCAATGAGTTTGGAATTGTTCCATTTGTATTGTACCCAAACAAACCTGCATTATCTGTTGCACACCAAATATTTCCGTCAAAATCGACAATCATTTTTTTAGTGTATTTGTTTTTAGCGGCAAAGCCTAAATCAAAATTCATCCAAGAGCCATTATCAACTAATCTTACGTTTAATGGTTTATCACAATACCCATTCAAACACCACAAATTTCCCTTTTCGTCGTAGCAAACATCTGAAACCAAGGACCAGCCATTTCCAACCGAAGTAGATTTCAGCGTTGAATTAACTTCTGTGAATACCTGTCCTTGATTATTATTGAAAATAGTTAAAGGAACTTCTGAATAGGTACAAGTAGCGTATTCATTGGTGTTTTTTGGATTGATTGAAACATCGATAAAGTCAAAAACGTCTAATCCTTCCCAACAATTTTGTTCATAAACATCCGTTAGGCTCCACGTCTCATTTTCAAAAAAATGAACGCCGTTTTTAGAGAATCCAGGGAGCTTTCCTACTAAATATCCTGATGAAATGGCTAATTTACCGTCAAAAGAATCCATGGAATAAAAGTATTTATTACTCGTGCCAGAAACTTTAAAAACATCGAAAGAAAAATAATTGGACGGGAACCATATAAGTCCTAACTCTAAATCAGAAATCCAAATCCCCTGAGAATTACTTGATGATCGACTTACAAGAAACTCTTGATTAAAGGTGCCAAAGCCATAAAAAAGAACTTCGTTAAAATTTTGATCCTGTTCAACATAAGCACCATTCACATTGAAAGCTAATTTCCCATTGTTCAACACATTAATTGAATTTATTTTTGCTTGCCAGGGAAATGAAGATATTACTTGATATCCAGAGGGAGTTAATTTAACCACCGAGTCAGCGGGTGCACCCTGAACCTGCATTAAAACAACTAAATTGTCATTGAAATTTTCAATTTCTTTATTCGTAACTCCTGTTTGTGGGAAAATACGTGAGTCTATACTCCACTGCGAGGGATCTGAAAGAGCAGGATTTGAAAGAGTACCGGCTAATAATTTAGTTGGCGATAGAGCAAAAATAGTATCGCCTTTAAAACAAATATCATTTACTGCTTCTAACGAATTAGTTGGGTAATACGTGTCTTTAATCTCATTTTTAATTGGATCAATTTTTAGAACGGCAAAATCACAAGCAGCATAAATAAAATTTCCGTTTTTTTCAAAACGATTGATTCGTTTGGAATTTGATATTGAGGCTAGTTCGAGAGCAGGAATATTATAAATTTGTTCATTTTTTAATCTATCAATATTACCGTTCTTATACCCAATGTACAATGATTTATCTTGATAGTCATAATACAAACAAGAGATTTCAATATCAGACAGTCCATTCAACACATTTAATAATTCTTGGCTTTTATCCGATATTTTTAATGCTGATAGACCATTTTCAAATGCAGTATAAATATACTCTTCCGTTGCAACAACATCTATAGCCGTTTTTGTCGTTGAATGAAAACGCCATTCCCCTGTTCCAATTTGTGAATGGAACGAAAAGCTAATAAATAATAAAGAAATGAAAGTAAACGTTTTCATGGTATACAATCCGTCATTCAAACGATGAAACTTCGTTTTTGTTGTTTTTAGTTTATGGTTTTAATTGAAAGGCGCTACAATATTTAAGAGTTCATCAATTTTTTAAGATAAAATTCAATTAAAGATGAATAATCAAAGAAAAATTACAATTAGCTTCTCTTCATCAAAAAAATCTACCCTTTAAAAACAACAAAATTCCAGGAGAAAATTGGTTGGTATAACACCCCTTAAAAATCGAATGTTTCCATGAATTTTGTGGTAAAATTCCCTTTTTTGAAATCGTCGTTTTCCATTAATTTTTGATGGAAAGGGATCGTTGTTTTAATACCTTCAATGATATATTCATCCAAAGCTCGTTTCATTTTTAAAATGGCTTCCTCGCGAGTTTGTGCTACAACGATTAGCTTGGAAATCATTGAGTCATAGTTGGGTGGAATTATATAACCAGAATAAACATGAGCATCAATTCTTACACCGTGTCCGCCTGGACAATGGTATTCGGTAATTCTTCCCGGTGATGGACGAAAATCTGTATGCGGATCCTCTGCATTGATTCTACACTGAATAGCATGGCGCATTACCGGAATATAGTTTTTGCCTGAAATTTTTTCTCCCGCTGCAATTTTTATTTGCTCTTTAATAAGATCAAAATTGATTACTTCTTCGGTGATTGTGTGTTCAACTTGAATCCGCGTATTCATTTCCATAAAATAGAAATCCCGATTCTTATCAACTAAAAATTCTACCGTTCCTACACCTTCGTATTTTACTGCTTTGGCAGCTTTTATCGCTGCATTTCCCATTTTTTTGCGAAGGTTGTCTGTCATAAATGGTGAAGGCGTTTCTTCTACCAGCTTTTGATGGCGTCTTTGTATTGAACAATCTCTTTCTGAAAGGTGACACGCATTCCCATACTGATCTCCTGCAATTTGAATTTCGATGTGACGAGGTTCTTCAATGAATTTCTCCATGTAAATTCCGTCATTTCCAAATGCCGCTCCAGCCTCTTGACGGGCTGAGTCCCAAGCGGCTTCAATATCTTCCTCCTTCCAAACGATACGCATTCCCTTTCCACCGCCCCCAGCAGTTGCTTTTAAAATAATCGGATATTTTATTTCTTTGGCCGTTTTTTTTGCGTCGGCTAAATCCTTTAAAAGCCCTTTTGAACCTGGAATACAAGGAACCCCGGCTTTTAACATGGTTGCTTTTGCAGTTGCTTTATCTCCCATTCCGGCAATTTGATCGGGGAGGGCTCCAATAAACTTGATACCGTGTTCCTGACAAACTTTTGAAAATTTTTCATTCTCTGAGAGAAAACCGTACCCTGGGTGAATTGCATCGGCATTAGTGATTTCCGCAGCTGCTATAATATTTGGAATAGACAAATAAGACTTTGCACTAATTGGGGGGCCAATACAAACGGCTTCATCTGCAAAGCGCACAGGTAAACTATCTTTATCCGCAGTAGAATAAACGGCTACCGTTTTAATTCCCATTTCTTTACATGTCCTTATGACGCGCAAGGCTATTTCACCACGATTAGCGACTAAAACTTTTTTAAACATAAACTACGGTTTAAATTAGGCTGGTTCAACTAAAAATAAAGGCTGATCATACTCAACGGGTGATGCATCCTCAATCAATACTCTGACTATTTTCCCTGATATCTCTGACTCAATCTCGTTGAATAACTTCATTGCTTCAATGATACAAACCTTATCTCCTTTTTGAACTATACTTCCTACAGACACAAACGCATCTTTATCAGGACCCGAAGAACGATAAAACGTACCAATCATTGGGGATTTAACCGTAATAAGTTTAGAATCTTCTTGAGGGTCCGAAGAGTTCTGAACATCAGGAGCCTGCTTGACGGGAGGCGAACTAGGAGCGGGAGCAACAGCCGGAGTTGAAATTACCGGTGCAGGAGCGGACTGAACGATTATTGGCTGTTCTGATCCACGTGCTTTTTCGGCTTTAATAATAATTTTAAAATCCTTTTTTTCAATTTCTAACTCAGTCAGACCAGATTTAGAAACTAATTTCATTAAATCTTGTATCTCATTTAAATTCATAAAACTATTTTTTGTAAATATAATTATTTTGGATTATACGCCCACTTTAAATAAACCGCACCCCAGGTAAACCCACCTCCAAATGCTGATAAAATCAAAGTATCTCCTTTACGAAGTTGGCTTTCATAATCCCATAAACACAAGGGCAAAGTTCCCGCGGTTGTATTTCCATATTTTTGAATATTTATCATTACCTTTTCCTTTGGAAGCCCCATTCGATCTGCTGTGGCGTCTATAATTCTCAAGTTGGCCTGATGCGGAACAAGCCAATCAACATCTTCACTTCTAAGGTTGTTTTTTTCCATGATTTCAGCTGAAACCTCCGCCATATTTGTAACCGCAAACTTGAAAACCTGCTTACCCTCTTGTTTTACAAAATGCATTCTGTTTTCAACGGTTTCAATAGTTGGCGGATTGGCGGATCCGCCCGCGGGCTGAATCAAATATTGTCTCCCCGAGCCATCACTTTTTAAAATAAAATCCAAAACACCCAATCCTTCTTCATTTGGCTCAAGTAGTACGGCTCCGGCTCCATCTCCAAATATAACACAAGTAGTTCTATCTTGATAATCTAAAATAGATGTCATTTTATCTACACCAACTACCACAACTTTTTTATATCTGCCCGTTTCAATAAATTGGGCTCCTGTTGCCAAAGCATAAATGAATCCTGAACAGGCCGCTATCAAATCAAAACCCCAAGCGTTTGTCATACCGGTCTTATCGCACAAAACATTGGCTGTACTTGGAAAAGGATAATCGGGCGTTACCGTAGCCAGTACCACCAAATCAATATCTAGAGGATTAGTATTTGTTTTAGAAAGCAGTCCTTTAACGGCCTCCGTCGCCAAATCAGAAGAAGCGCCATCTCGAATAATTCTGCGCTCTTTAATTCCTGTCCTTGTTGTAATCCACTCGTCTGATGTATCAACAATTTTAGCCAGATCTTCATTTGATAAAACCTCATCAGGAACATATCCCTGAACCCCAGTAATAGATGCTGTTATTTTTTTCATTGGCTATTAAATGCTTGATTTAGTTTTTCTGATAGTTTTGAATTAGCCACTTGATACGAATGCAAAATCATGTTTTTTACGGCAATATTATTTGATATTCCATGTCCAATAATCGCATTCCCTTTAACTCCTAAAATTGGCGTCCCTCCATAATTTTCATAATTAAACCTATCAAAATATTCGTCTCTAATCCCCCGCTTACGCATTAGGGCATATATTCCTTCGGCCTCTTTCAGAACAATATTTCCCGTATATCCATCGCACACAATTACGTCTGCTTTCCCAAGAAATAAATCTCTCCCCTCTAAATTTCCGACAAAGTTTATTTCATCTGATTTTGAAAGCAATCCATAAGCGGAAATAGTTAATAGATTCCCTTTTGATTCTTCTTCTCCAATATTTAAAAGCGCGACTCTTGGAGCTTCAACTCCATAAACCGACTTAGCGTAGAGGGCTCCTAATACTGCAAATTGGTATAAAACATCTACTTTACAATCTGCATTCGATCCTACGTCAAGTAAAATGGTTTTTGAGCCATCAATTGCAGGAAGAGTTGAAGTTATGCAAGGGCGAATTACTCCCGGTATAGTATTGAGTTTATAAATAGCCCCTACCAGCATTGCCCCTGTATTTCCTGTGCTTGCGAAAGCGTCTAACTCTCCTTTAACAAGTAAATCAAATCCTCGAGAAATAGAACTATTTGGTTTTTGCGGAATTGCCCTGGTTGGATGATCCTGCATAGTAATGACATCTGGGGCGTGAATAATTTCGAATCTATTTGAGTCGATATTAAATTTAGAAAGACAGCTTTCTATCTCGTTTTTATCGCCAAGAAAAACAATAATAACTTCTTTCGGCAATTCATTTAATGCCAAAATAGAACCATCAATGTTAACGTCAGGAGCGAAGTCTCCTCCGAGTACATCAATTCCGATTTTCATTTGCGGAATTCAATTGTATTTTAAACGGCGACTTCTTTTTCTGCTACTACTTTCCCTTTGTAGTATAACTTACCTTCATGCCAATGTGCATGATGAAATAAATGAGGCTGTCCGGTAGTTGGGCAGGTTGCAATATTATTCGCAACAGCATTTTTGTGAGTTCTTCTTTTATCTCTTCGCGTTGTAGAAGTTTTACGCTTAGGATGTGCCATAATTTTATTTTTATATTTTAATTTAAATTCTTTAATGCCGCCCATCGAGGATCAACATTGCCGATTTGTGGTTCTGCTTTTTTAGAAAAAATATACTTATTCAGGGATTCTATCATTTCTTTATTGCACATTCCATCTTTGTGAATGATTCGTGCCGGCAAAGAAACAGTAATAAATTCGTAAATCGGTTGAGTAACATCAATCTGATAACTGTCAGGATGAATAACGACTATTGCCTCATCATCAATTTCTTCGATTCCAAACTTATAAATCAATTTAAAAGAATTTTTTATCTCAAAATCTACTGAATCAGCACACAAATTACATTCAGATTCTATTACGCCTTCAATGTGAAAAAACAATATTAGCATTGTTTCTTTTTTTTCAAGGTCAACAGAAACATAAATGTTTCCTTTTTGAACCAATGAATAATCTAATTCTTCAAAGAACGCATCATCTATTTTAAAATCAAACAAATGATGTCCCGTTTTTAATCCTGCAAAGGAAATAGTATAATCGGATTTTCTCTTCATAATTCCTTTAGATTAAAACAGAGCGCAAATGTAAGAAAATTCATTGAAATCAAAAAATGTAGCACTAATAAACCTAATAATTGAATCGCATTTAATCGCGCTCACCCCTGTCTCCTTCAATTTTTTTTACAGGAAGAGGGTTTAGATTAATTTCTTTTACAAATTTCCTGGATTTTAATATATCGCATGCCGCATAGATTGCTGAGCGGAAAGAATTTTCAGATGCTTCATTTTTTCCCGCAATATCATAAGCAGTTCCGTGGTCGGGTGATGTGCGCACAATGGGTAATCCTGCTGTAAAATTGACCCCGTCGTCAAAAGCGATTGCCTTAAACGCTGCCAATCCCTGATCATGATACATTGCCAACACCCCATCAAATTGATATCTAAGTTTGGAACCAAAAAAACCATCCGCTGAGTATGGCCCGAAAATAAGCTTCCCCTGGCTTTTGGCTGATTGAACTGCGGGTAAAATTATCTCTTTTTCTTCTTGACCTAATTTTCCGTTTTCGCCAGCGTGTGGATTTAATCCAAGCACGGCTATTCGCGGCTTTAGTATCGCAAAATCTTTTTTCAAGGAGTCCTCAAATTGTTGAACCCTCTGAAGAATCTTGTCTTTAGTAATTTTAAGAGAAACCTCTTTGAGAGGCACGTGCACTGTAACTAACGCGACTCGCAATTCCCCCGCCATTAAAATCATTAGTGCTTCATCTACACCTGACATTTCTGCTAAATATTCTGTGTGTCCTGAAAATTTAAACCCCGATTTGCTTACCTCATCTTTTGAAAATGGCGCGGTAACAAGAACGTCTATTTTACCGTCTGCTAAATCTTGAGATGCTTTTTCAAGCGATTGAATAGCGCATTTCCCTGAATCAGAAGTGGGGCTACCCGGGGTGATCTGAACTTCTTCACTCCAAACATTTATAACATTATTCTTTCGCATTTGTATTTCTTTTGCATCTCGAATTGTTTGGTAATTAAACTCCAAATCGTTTAACTGTTTTTTGTAAAAAGATATCACTTTTGAAGACCCATAAATCACTGGTGTTAAGCCGAGTAATATCCTCGAATCTTTTAATGCTTTGATAATTATCTCTGGGCCGATACCATTTATATCCCCTATTGTAATGCCTACTTTAAGCTGATTAGAATTTGCGGTTTCCTTTTCTTTCTCCATTAGTTTGTCCTATTTTTTAAAAATTGATAGAGCAATCGAACCCCTGAACCAGTCCCTCCTTTTGTGCGATATCCATCCTTTGCGTCTAGCCAAGTTGGCCCAGCCACATCGATATGAATATATGGGGCTTTTACAAATTGTTCTAAAAATTTTCCCGCCGTTATCATACCTGCATTGGGACCCCCAATATTTTTTAAATCGGCAATTGAAGACTTCATCTCTTTTAAATATTCATCCCAAAATGGAAAACGCACCACGCGCTCATATACTTTGTTCCCCGCTTCCTCTAACTCATTAAAATATGAATCATTTGCATTCCCCATCATAATACTAGCATGCGTCCCTATAGCCCTCAAAGCAGCCCCTGTCAAGGTTGCGGCATCAATCACTATTTCTGGCTTATACCTATCCGCATAAGTCAATGCATCCGCCAAAATTAATCTGCCTTCTGCATCCGTATTTAACACCTCAACAGTCGATCCGTTGTGCATGGTTAAAATATCGCCCGGCGTGTAAGCGTCCATTCCTGGCCTATTGTCCGTTGCGGGAATCAATACAACCAAATGAATTTTTAGCTTTTGAAGAGCAGATAAATAGATTGCACCCGCCATAGCTGCTGCACCCGCCATATCGCACTTCATGCAATCCATTGATCCAGGTGTCGGTTTTAAGCTTAGCCCCCCCGTATCATAAACCACGCCTTTGCCTACAAGAATAATTGGTTTTTCATTAACTGCTTTTGAATGTTTGTATTCCGCGATCGTAAACGTAGGCGGATCGATTGACCCCCGATTGACCCCAAGTAGCCCGCCCATTTTCAATGCTTCAATTTGTGCTTTTTGAAGTACATTCACCGAAAACCCTGCCTCATTTCCAGCATTTGTAATTTCCTCTGCTAACTTTACTGCGGTTAGAAAAGAAACAGGTTCATTAACCAAGTCCCGCGTCCAATAAACAACCTTACAAGTATTCCAAACCTCCTTTACCTTTGAGTCCCCGATCGCATTTGAAAGAATAATCTCAGACAATTTGTTTTTACATTCGTCTTTTTTTGAAAAATATTTAATGAATTGATAATTTGCTAATATCAGCCCTTCTGAAAATTTTAATACTGCATTCTCCGGGCCGCTTATTTGTATTTTCTCCAGTTTTTGACCAATATGCTGTTGAACAACGGCCCCTGCAATTCGTAGATGTTCCTCACTTTGTTCACTGTAAATTGCAAACGCTAAAAACTCACCCTTTTTAATATAGTCTATCTTTTCATTTGAATTTGAAATTTGCTTTAAATGTTCTCTTGTAAATAGACTATTGCTAATTTTATTTTTGAGGTCTTTATTTGAAAATAAAAAAACTATTGAAAGATCTTCTGAAAATGAGTTACATTGAGATATTTGCAGCATCGAATATGTTTTCCACAAAGGTAATAAAGTATTTAAGGTTGATGGCTAAAAATCGTTCGGTTTTGCTCCAAATATCTCTCCATCAAGCGTGGAAGAGGATATTCATTTAGAATCAATACCGGAATTTCTATTACGTCGGGTGAGTTTAAAAATAAAGAATCTGAAAACACAATGAACTTAGCATATAAATGCTGATGTGATAAAATGTGTTTATATAAAGTAGAAATTGTTCTAATTTTATTTTTATTGTCTGATAAAAATTCATCCATTTGCTCAACACTCTCAAATTCTATTTTAGGAAACTCAAACATATTTTTCCATATATCGTTTTCAGTTTTTTTTCTAAGGCGAACCGTTTCTCTATTTTCATCCAAATAAACAAAATAAACAAAATATCTATTTCGGATTTTAGGCTTCCCCTTCTTCGCCGGCAATGAAGTAATTGTATTATTTTTAAATGCCTCGCAATATATATTTAACGTGCAAATTTCACAATTTGGCTTCCCTGGAACACATTGAAGGGCTCCAAATTCCATAATGGCTTGATTAAAAAGTGCGGGTTGGATTTTATCCAATAGTTCATTGGCTAAAAAAATAAATTGTTTTTTTCCCTCTGACGTGTCTATTGGTATAGCTAAATTAAAAATTCGACTTAACACCCTGTAAACATTCCCATCAAGTACTGCATAAACTTGATCAAACGCAAAGGAAGCTATTGCGGCAGCCGTGTATTCTCCAACCCCTTTTAATGCCAAAATCTCAGTGTGTTTTGATGGGAAAACGGAATTTAACTCTTTAACAATGTACTTTGCTGTTGTGTGTAAATTTCTTGCGCGAGAATAATACCCCAAACCCTGCCACATTGATAGAACTTCTTGTTCTGAGGCTGAGGCTAATCCTTCAATTTTTGGATATTTTTTTACAAATCTTTCAAAATAGCTCTTACCTTGAGCCACACGTGTTTGTTGCAAAATCACCTCACTCAACCAAATATAATATGGGTTTTTAGTCCTTCGCCATGGCAGGTCGCGCTTGTTTTCTAAATACCAATTTTTAATTAGCGCTTGAATTTCAGTCATTTAACGCAATTGTGAAAAAAAAAATCCATATAAAAGCACTTTTACAACTAATGCTGATTAAATTTGTAGCGCAAAATTACTAATATTTAACTCTTAAAAAATAAATTATGACCAAGGCAAACGTTGTCAACGAAATCGTACAAGAAACAGGACTTGAAAAAGCTGAAGCACTAAAAGCTGTTGAAGCATTCATGAGTTCCATTAAAAATTCATTAACCAAGGGACAAAACGTATACTTGAGGGGTTTTGGTAGTTTTATTGTAAAGGAAAGAGCGGAAAAAACAGCGCGAAATATTTCAAAAAACACAGCGATAATAATCCCCGCTCACAAGATTCCTTCATTCAAACCAGCAAAGACTTTTGTTAGAGAAGTAAAATCTAAAGTATAAATCAAAACGCTTACCTCGAAGGGCTTCAGCTATTTGGGCTGACTATTTTACGTTTTAGTGATTTACTCAGCCCTCTTGTTGTTAAAATTGACGTGGAGGGGCGGTCTAAAAAGGCTAATTGGCCTCAACCCAATCCCCGTTCTCTTTGATAAGATCAATTAATGCCTGAACAGCTTCATCTTCAGCTACATTTTTACGTACCACCGTTTTTTCTTTGTACAGATTAATCTTCCCCGGACCCGTTCCCACATATCCGTAGTCGGCATCGGCCATTTCGCCCGGTCCATTTACAATACAGCCCATAATCCCAATTTTTATTCCTTTCAAATGAGAAGTGCGTTCTCGGATTTTAGCGGTTGTTTCTTGCAAGTCAAAAAGTGTTCTTCCACATGACGGACATGAAATATACTCTGTTTTAGAAATCCGAGTTCGGGTTGCTTGTAAAATTCCGAAGGCAGTTGAATTCATCAAAGTAGAAGGTTGATTACCGGATAGCCACAACCCATCTCCGAAGCCATCAATGAAAAGCGAGCCACAATCACTAGAAACATACAATTGAAAGGTTTCCGCATCTGACGAATAATTTTCAACCTTTAAAATAATAGGAACATCTAACTTTTGATTCAATAGCTCAACAAAAACCTTTCTAAAAAGCTGCGTTTTGTTAGAATATTTGGTTTTTAATACAAGCACCAAATTAGGGTATTCTTGAAGGTTGCTTGGTAATGCGTCTGAACATTCAAGCGCTAAAAACGCTCGTTGTTCCCTGCTTAATTGTGATAATTCATTTTTCTGAACAAAAGGATAATATCCAACTTTATTCTCGTAATTCTTCTTCCAAACGCTAAAATCAACAAGAATTCCCAAAGTTCCCGGCACTTCAAAATCAAGCATGTTTTGACCAATATACACGTAATCAGCAGCTAAATCTTGTAAATTCCATTTATCCAGTTGAATAGAATAATTATAGCCAAAGCCATAGAAATTTGCGGTTGTAATTTGTTGTTTTTCAGATAAATCAGCAACAACTACAGGAACATATTTTCCTCCAATATTGTGAAGTTCTTTTGTTAATCGACGAGAATATGAAAATGGATTATACGGTAATTCAGACAACGATTCTCCAATTTTAAAATCATTCGTTGAATTGAATTTTTCAGCTAATTTCTGAGCAACGGGTATTTCAAATTCCGGTTCTTCGGTCAATGAAACACGAATGGTATCTCCTATTCCATCTTCAAGTAATGCGCCTATTCCAACGGCAGATTTAATTCTTCCGTCTTCACCATCCCCAGCTTCTGTAACTCCTAAATGCAGTGGGTAGCAACGTCCATTTTTTAGCATTTCTGCAACCAATAAACGGTACGCCTGAACCATCACGAGCGTATTACTCGCCTTCATTGAAATGACCAAATTGAAATAATTATTTTTCTCACAAATTCGAATAAACTCGAAGGCAGATTCAACCATCCCTTCCGGTGTATCTCCATATCGACTTAAAATCCGATCTGAAAGTGACCCATGATTTGTACCTATTCGCATTGCAGTATTGTATTCCTTGCAAATAACAACCAAGGGAGTAAATTTTTCTTCAATACGTTTTAATTCATTTTGATAGCTTTCATCTGTATAATCAATTTCTTCAAACTTCTTTTTGTCTGCATAATTACCAGGGTTCACTCTTACTTTTTCTACCAATCGTGCTGCTATTTCTGCAGCATTGGGTGTAAAATGAATATCGGCAACCAAAGGAGTCGAATACCCCCTCTTTATTAATTCATCTCGGATTTTCCCAAGATTTTCAGCTTCATTCTTGCTTGGCGCTGTTAGTCGAACCAATTCGCAACCTGCATCAATCATTCGAATCGACTGTTCAACCGATTTTTCGGTCTCCATAGTATCGGTTGTTGTCATGGACTGTAAGCGAAGGGGGTTTGTTCCGCCTATTTTAAGTCTCCCAATAGATACTTCACGTGTTGGAATTCGTTTTCTTGACAAGAACTCTAAACAATATTTCATTATTACAAAACTAACAAAGTATTATTTAGTTTGTTGTTTTGTCAAAAATTGTGCGCGATTCAAATAGAAATTCCGAAGAATTTTATGGTATTACATCAACGACACATCGTACAGAATAACCATTTCCTTTTTCGTTAAGCTTTCCTACAATCCCACTCTCTAATTCATTAATTACCGCTGGATAGTTGTAAGCAAGACCAATTCGATAGGCATAGTTAGGATTTAAATCCTGATTCAAAGAGGTTGATGTCCAAAAATTAGTGTATTTACCCTTACTCTTTCCATCAATCCAATGTGACATTGGTGAAAGGCTTACGTATCTACTTCCAACTGGTTTTGCGTTAAACATATTTGCTGTATGTTCCTCAAAATGCTGATACGTCTCCCATCCTGATTTTGCCATTATTTTTCTCGGTGTTGCGTTTGCCCCTCCAAGTGAATTAACGAAGCCTGTCCATTCAAAAACAGTTGGAATGTGGGTCCCCGTTGGAGCTAAACCACGCTTATCCACAACGGCATACCAATTATACAAAATCGTCTTTGTATCAACTCCGTTCTCATCTTCATAATAACACCAGGCCGAAATTTCATTTTGGTATGCATAATACCACTCTTGTTCTGTTTGAGCATGCATGATTTTCTCTCCATTCTTAAATCTTTTCACAGAAAGATTACTCGTCATCCATTCAAGTTTATTAATAGTGATTAGTTTATACATATTCCCATCGATGTCTTTTACTGTTTGTGCAAAAGCAAAACTTAGGGAAAGAATTGAGGCAACAAATAGAAAAATTACTATCTTCATAATTCAAAGAATAAAATACTATAATCAGTTTTATGAAAAGCGTTACTAAAACTAGTTTTATAGTTTACTTATTTTTCCTCCACATTTGTACGAGCTTTCTAAGTCAAATACATCAAATAGATGTACAAAAATATCGTTTGAATATTCATGTTACAGATACATACGATACAATTAATGTCCTCGAAACTGTTTCATTTTTTTGGAAAGACCAAACTAAAGAGCCGTGCTTAAATCTTACATCTGTTAAGAAGAATGGAAATGGAATGAAGATTAAAAGCATTAAAAAAGGAAATAAAAAAATAGATTTTATCCACAAAATGGATACGATATATATGACTGGCCTGACATATTCCGAAGAGTTATTTGAGCTTGAAATCAACTACTCTGGTGTTCCTGCCGACGGATTAGTTATCGGTGAAAACAAATATGGAAACCGAACTTTTTTTGGTGATAATTGGCCTACCCGCGCTCAAAATTGGATTGCTTGTAACGACCATCTTTCGGATAAAGCAAAAGTCTATTTTTCCGTTATCGCTCCCGCTCATTATCAAATAATTGCCAATGGGGTTCATGAATCGACAACAACGTTATCGGAAAAAGAAAAAATTTGGAATTATTATTCAGATATTGAAATTCCTACAAAGGTAATGGTTGTTGGAATTGCTAATTTTTCAGTAAAGTGGAACAACGAAAATTATATTTCCAGTTGGGTATATCCTGAAAACGAAAAGGGCGGGTTTTACGACTTCGATCTCGCACCATCAATTTTGGATTTTTTTGTGAATTATATTGCCCCTTATCCATTTTCAACACTGGCAAATGTGCAATCAACTACAAGATTTGGAGGAATGGAAAATGCCGGTTGTATCTTTTACGATGAAAATGCGATTAACGGAACACGAAGCTGTGAAGCACTTCTTGCTCACGAAATTGCACATCAATGGTTTGGAAATTCAGCAACGGAAAGTGATTGGCCCCACTTGTGGTTGAGTGAAGGGTTTGCAACCTATCTGACCTTAATCTACCAAGAAAAGGTTAGGGGAAATGAGTTATTCAGACAAGAATTGGAACAGGATCGAAAACAAATAATTTCTTTTTCAAAGTCATATCCTAATCCAGTAATAGATTCTACGCAAAAGAATTTAATGAACTTATTGAACGCAAATTCATATCAAAAAGGAAGTTGGATTCTGCACATGCTTCGCAATAAAGTAGGTGATAAAACCTTTCAAACTATACTTCAAACGTATTATTCAAGCTATAAATTCTCTAATGCTTCAAGTGCTGATTTTGCGCGCGTTGCAGAACAGGTTTCCGGAATAAAGTTAGCGTCTTTCTTTACTCAATGGTTGAGAATGCATGGAATTCCTCAATTATCCGCTCGGTTAAGTTTAAAGAAAAAAAACATGACTGGTTTGATTATTCAACTACAAAAGAATGTGGTTTATGAATTCCCTTTACAACTAAAAATTAACTTTGCAGATGGGTCCTCAATTATAGAAACGATAAATATATCAGAGAAAGTAACAAAAATAAATAAATCGTATTCAAAAAAAATCAGTTCTTTTGTGTTAGATCCCAACGTTAAATTATTATTCGAAGAAGTGAGATAATATGAGTGAACTAAATTATACCAAAGCTTTTGAAGAACTACAACTAATTGTGGCTGAAATGGAAAATGGAAAAATCTCTGTTGACGATTTAGCAATTAAAGTAAAGCGCGCTGCGGAATTAGTAAAAATCTGCAAAAATAAACTTTCCGAAACTGAAGGAGACGTTCAAAAAATATTAAGCGATTTGGACGAAAATGAGTGATGTCATTTCACAAGGTGATACGTCTTAGAATTTATCCGAATTAAATACAATCCATTAGGTAAGGTTTCTGTATTAAGGGTAATTCCGTGCACAAAATTTGAGCTAAAAAGAACTTGTCCGAATTGATTCATTAAGGATACCTTACTTTCCTCATCGCTTGATACTTGAATTTGGATATTATTAGTAAACGGATTTGGGTGGATAATTTCATTCGTATTTTCATTTTCTTGGACTTGTACTAGCTGACCAAAGTTAACATTCCCATTTATTGCATCAAAAGGGCTCGGATGCGGTAATCCGGGGAAGATTTTAGCAAAATAGATGTTGCTGCCTCCGTTACTCGTTGTTATATTATCCCCCGTATTGCAGTTAAATCCAACGGCAACATAGCCGCCATCACTTGTTGGAAGAAGCTGATTACATTTGTCTAAATCCTCATTTGAAATCACACAATACGAACCAGGGCTTCCGTCAAAATAACCGTAATATGTATCGCAATAAGCCAAAATATTATCATAATTATCCTGGAATGACCACTCATCAATAAATCTTGCTGCGATAATTGTTCTGTCTATTCCCGGAAGAAAACCACCTTCGTCAATCATCGTATTTTTCGGTGTATTTAACGTGTATTGAAAAACTAAATCCCCATTAAAATCAAAAGAACCAAAATAATCATCATGGTTGGTTTCCGTGACTTTGCGTTTTCCAACAGCATAAAACTTGTTAACGCCTAAAAAAACATCATTTATTCCGTATTCTCCAGAAATATCGCCAACGGTATCCTGCCAAAGAATATCTCCAAATCGATTCATCCGCATAAGAAAACCTTTGACCAAATTAGAGTCTGATACATAAATTTCACCACCAATAATAAATGATGAATCCCCTAAATTAATAACTGTATTCGCGCGATCGTTTCCTGAAGATCCCCATGTTTTAGTCCACAGAGTGTCTCCTGAAAAGTTTGTTTTTACAATATATATTTCTGTTGATTGCCCGTTTAGTGGTTGCATTTCTCCAACCATAAGGACCGCAGAGTCCTCCGTTAGTACCGCGTCGTTTATCTTCTCCCAATTTTCATCACCGTACGTTTTTTCCCAAAGCGTATTACCGTTATTATCTGTACGTATTAGGTAAGCATCAAAATTGCCGTTTCCACTGAATGAATTTGAAAAACCTGCAATAAAATAACCCAATGAAGGATCAAACAATACGCGTCTACCAATATCAGATTCGTTCCCTCCATAGTTTCTACTCCATTTGTAATTTCCTAAACTATCTAAATGCAATAAAAAGGCGTCTGAATTTCCTGACCAACTGCTCGAACTTCCTGTAATCGTGTAGGAGGAATCTGCTAATTGGACGACCCCTTCACCGCGATCGTATCCTGTCCCGGAATATAATTTGTAGAAAGAGATTTGACTAAACCCGTTGAAAATAAAAAATGTAAATAACAAATTTATTAAAATGCGCATTGTGCCCTAAATATAATTGATTGTCCTGTTTTTCCAAAAATATTTTCACTCGCCACCCCTAAATTCCAATTTTTAATTCTGAAGCTTGAATAGGTTCCAAAGCGGAAATGAGAAAATCCTCCGTAACCGGCGTTGACTCCAATATTGAGGGTTCCTTTTTTACCTACTATGATTCGATAATCTGCCCCCGCAAAAACAAGTGGTGTAAAAGCAGACGCAAGAAAAAGACGAGCCCCATAGAACTCTTGTAATTTTCGCGTAGAATTGGCATCTACTAATTTAGAAAACTGTAAAAATCCCGGAAGAAAAACAACTGGATTTATTTGATTCTTTTGAATCCCCAATGAATCTAATACGGCATAATTCGAATCTAAGAATGAACTTCCATTCAAAACTTGGTTGAATGTCAATCCCGCGAATGTAATACTCGTATCTGCCTCATAAGTCGTTAGTGGATTATTAAATAAGGCTATACCAATATTTTTTGCCATAAACTGATAATAAATAGGCGCGTTATTTTTCGTAGGGACGGCAAATCGAATATCGGCATCAATGCCAACACCTAATCCTGAAAAAAAGTCGTTAGAAGAGGTGAATTGAGTACTCCCAAGATAAGAAATGACAAGCGTGTCTATTGCTGAAGATTGATATATCTCGGCCGATCTCACCTTGGCTGAAGTATAGCTGTTTACAGAATATATATTCAATGAAACCGAAGATTTACTTTTTTTATCTAGCCAACCAACACCAAGTTTTTGAAAGGTCATACCAGAAAACTTTGTTCCAGATAAAGAAGCGGTATCGCCTAAATAATTCTGGTTGCCATAAAATGTTAGTTCGTATAAGTCTTTTGAATATAGGGCGTTAATAAAGGAAAAATAACCAGTCTTTACTACAAATCCCCATCTGCTTTGTTTGAATAAACTTGCGGTGTAATTACGATATTCGATCTCTGTATTTAAATCTGAGCCAAATCGATTAATTCCTGTATGTAATTTCAAACTTTTTTCTTTAAGATGTTCCGTAATTTCCCCTCCATAAAATAGTTTCTGTGTCAGGGATTTATGAAGCGATGTGCTCGCATAGTCCGCTGTTCCTGAAAAAATAAATTCATGTTTTTTATCAAGTAAGGTGTCGTGCTGTACGGGAAGCCAGGATTGAGAATAACCAAGAGAAACTGTAAAAAAGAAAAAAATATAAATACTTTTCATCATCAATATACAATTGTTCCATTCAATTTAACATTCAATTTAACCGCAAGAAAAGCTCCGAAAGGTATTGTCTGAATTTCATTTATTCCGGTTGAAGGAGTTGGGGTATCAAAACGCCCCTCCACCACTACATACTTTATTTTATTCAGATCATTCACCAAATCGGTCGGCAATATAAATTCTACTTGCGATTTCTTTTCTTTAAGTCCGCTTGCAGGATTCAACGTTCCTAGATTGCTCGAGCTTATTTGTGTTGAAGCTATAACCGTATGTAAAACAAAATTATTCTCGTCCATAAAATACAATACCGGCTCACAAGAGACTGGAAAGGCATTTGTCGCATGAAGGGTAACAACGCCAGAATTAGCATGAATTTTTGTCGGGTCTTGAGACAAATCAAAATTAAAGGTGTCTCTTAACGTTAGTCCATCGGCACCAACTTGCAATGGCATTTGGAAATTTACTTTTGCTTTAATTCTACTGTTTGGAAAAATCTCATCAGCTCCGCCAGAAACATTTCCCCATGGATTTAATTGAAGTTGATATCCTATTTTATGTTCCGCACCCAAATTTTCAAGATACTGTTCAATATTACTGTTCAATGCATTAAATTCAATTTGATTGAGTGCAGGCTGCAAATTTTCCCAGTTTCCAATAGCTTGTGAAATATAAAAATCAGATCCAATGTTTGAAGAGTTCAAGCCAATTGTATTGTTCGAGGCGCTTGTATTTTGAGCTGAAGTAAGTTTTGCTTTAAGCGCAACTTTCATCCCGTTCTCTATAGTAAAGGTTAAATTTGAGTTTGGAATGTCGAGCAAGCCACCTGTTATAGAATTTAACTGTGGAATGATAAGATTTGATGTATCTGAAAAAACTTGGCTACCGAAATATCCTTTGGCGTAGTCAATTTTTATCCCCGATATTTCTCCTTCAAATTTAAAATCGTGCTGGGTTGTTACAGAAATCGCTGGCCCATTTTCATCCGTTTTAATAATGACTTTAGACTGTAGTCGGTTATAATTCATCCCCGTCTCACCCGTTAAATCAATATTGTAACCCGCTAAATTTAACTCCTCTTGAGAGGTAGTGGGCTGAACGATTGATCCTCCATCGACAAAGTACGTCTGCTCAAATATACTGCCATTTTTAGACACACCAGGAAGCTGAACTGTGTAATAAACTTTAGTAGTCAATGGATTATACACCGTAACTTTAATCGTTCCCTCCGATACCCTAATCTTTTTTAATTGGACATCATTTAAGTCCAGGACGTGCTCTTCGATGGTGTTTGCAAAATTAGTGCCCGGAGGAATATTAGCGAAAGAAAAAGCGGGGCTGTAAATTTGTGATATAGTCGTATCCGGTATCTTCAATAAATTACTCAGTCCAATATCTAAAATGGTTCTGCTTAAATCAACATCTATTGTCGTTTGATTGGATGTTGTAAGTGTTGAGTCGTTGTATAAATTGGTTAATTTCAAGGTGTCAGCAATGAGCGGCGCGGCCCAATCTGCATTCCAAGTTGTTGATTTTTTCTTACACGAAACAATTACTAATAAAAAGCCGAAAAAAATTAATTGTTTCATCATGTTTTATCTAAGACTATGTGCGTTCAATTACAGTTGCATAGCCTTGTCCAACGCCAATACACATTGTCACCAAAGCATATCTTTTACCCGTTTGTTGAAGTTGGCGAGCAGCTGTCAATACTATTCTTGCTCCAGACATTCCTAGTGGGTGGCCTAATGCAATTGCTCCGCCATTTGGATTAATTCTCGGATCATTGTCTGCTAGACCCATCGCTCGTGTACAAGCAAGTACCTGGGCTGCAAAGGCTTCGTTTAGTTCCAAAACATCCATGTCTGCTAAAGTCAGTCCTGCTCTTTCTAGTGCTTTTTGAGAAGCGTAAACTGGTCCAATTCCCATGATGCGTGGTTCAACACCTGCTACAGCTGCGCTAACAATTCTTGCTATCGGTTTGAGGTTATTGTTTTTCACTCCCGTTTCAGAAGCAATCAATAAAGCTGCTGCACCATCATTTAAGCCGGATGCATTGCCAGCGGTAACGGTTCCGTCTTTTTTAAATGCCGGTTTCAAACTGCTTAATGTTTCCATGGTGGTTGATGCCCTGGCAAATTCGTCCGTTGAGAAAAGAATTGGGTCTTTCTTCTTTTGAGGAATAGAAACCGCTGCGATTTCTCCATCAAAAAAACCATTTGCTTTTGCGCTTGCTGCCTTTTCTTGCGACCAACACGCAAAACAATCTTGTGCTTCACGTTCAATTCCGTATTTCTCCACCAGGTTTTCAGCGGTCATTCCCATACTGTCAACTCCGTAAATTTCTTCCATTTTGGGGTTGATAAAACGCCAGCCGAATGAAGAATCAAACATTTGCGCATCTCTTCCAAAGGCAGATGAAGTTTTGGAAATCACCCAAGGACCACGTGTCATGTGCTCAACGCCTCCAGCAATATACAAATCTCCCGCTCCATCTTTTATCGCTCGAGCCGCATTAACTACAGCTGCCATTCCTGATGCACATAATCGGTTCACCGTTTCTCCGGCAACTTCAACGGGAAGCCCTGCAAGTAAACCTGCCATTCGGGCAATGTTTCGATTGTCTTCGCCTGCTTGATTCGCACAACCAAAAATTAAGTCTTCAATCTTCGTTAAATCTAAATTTGGATGACGATCCACCAACGATTTAATTGCAAAAGCAGCTAAATCATCAGCACGAACTGAAGCTAAAGTCCCGCCGAATGAACCAATAGGCGTTCGTATTCCATCAACAATATATACAGATTCAGACATAAAATGAATTTCCCAAAGATAAAATTAATTCTAAAAATACTTAAGGATATTTCTCCAAATGTGAGAAGTATAGAAAAAGCGCTAATCCAGACTTAATATTTAAACTTTTGGCTGTGTCTCTTTCTTAATTACTTTCGATGCAGTTTGGTTTATATTAATAATTTAAGGTAATTCAAAACATAATATTAAAATAATATGCATATATTTATCACGTAAATTATAAAAATTAACTTATGAAAATTATTTTTACCTTATTGCTTCTACTTGGGGCAACATTTAAAATGCACGCCCAATGTAGCGGGGAGCCCGTAAACTCCACTGATTCAGTCAATGCATGTGATTCTTACACATGGCCTGTAAATGGATCTACTTACACAGCTTCTGAAGTTGTTGTTGCAACACTTGGTGTCGCAGCGAACGGGTGCGATAGTACGGCCACATTAGTTTTAACAATTAATCCAACTTCATCAAACACTACGACTGTTTCTGAATGTGATTCTTACACATGGGCAGTAGACGGACAAACATATACTGAATCAGGATTATATTCTTTTGTAGATGGTTGTAACACGGAATATTTGGATTTAACCATTACACCTTCAACTTCCAACACAACAACAGAGGTTGCATGT
>Ga0194127_10000796_pt1 | contig 49182 bp, 58 predicted proteins | sample TA2KigC100mmetaG_FD_148624 | JGI IMG/M metagenome (GOLD analysis project Ga0194127, IMG submission 148624) | Freshwater microbial communities from Lake Tanganyika, Tanzania - TA2015036 Kigoma Deep Cast 100m | ecosystem: Environmental > Aquatic > Freshwater > Lake | place: Tanzania: Lake...
GGGTTTGATAATACAAAGCCGGTGGCTTCTGAACAAATTGAGAAGACCATCACCGACGCAGGATACGAAGTCGTTCAGGGCTAAAATTCCAGATTTGAGATTTTAGATCTTAGATTTTTTCAATCCGCAATCCGCAATCTGAAATCTGCAATCACGGGAGGAGTAAAAGATGCCTATTTACGAATACCGATGTCGAAAATGTGAGATGGTTTTTGAAAGATTTCAAAAGATGGGGGAGGGAGGAGAAAAGCTCGTCTGTCCTCATTGCGGAGAGAAGAGACCAGAAAAAATAATCTCCGGGTTCTCTTCTTCGAAGGGTGAAACAACGACTTCTTCGTGTGGCCCATCGGGGGGATCCTCAAGATTTACCTGAGGTCAATTTTAGGGTCAGGCCACGGAAACTCGGTATTGACAGAAGTGTGGTGTTTTGATATAGGATGGCCATGGCCCGAAAACCTCGGATTCATTTTCCAGGGGCTCTGTATCACGTCATCTCAAGAGGCAATCGAAGGCAGGGCATCTTCCTGGATGAAAAAGACCTTCAGCGCTTCCTGGCCTATCTTACGGATTGCAAGAAGAGATTTCCCTTCCGTCTTTATGCCTACGCATTGCTAAAAAACCACCTTCATCTTCTGATCGAGGTTGAACAGACCCCTCTGAGCAGGATAATGCAGAGCCTTCTATTTGCCTATGCGAGTTATTGTCTCACTCGGGGGAAAAACCCTCGCCTTTGGGCAAATACTTTAGTATCCACACTGTGTGCATTTTTTTAGGCTTTCCCTCGTGAGGATTTCTGTGCTGGTTGTTTTGTCTTTAGCTGACTTCAGTCAGTAGAGAATCCACCAGCTTGTAGCTGGCGGGAGTTCAATTCAATAAACGCCATGGGGAGGAAGGGCACCTCTTTCAAGGGCGCCACAAAGCCATTCTATGTGATAAAGATGCGTATCTGTTAGAGTTGGTTCGCTACATCCATTTGAATCCGGTGAGAGCCAATATGGTGAAAAGACCTGAAGACAAGTGAAGAGGACCGGTCAAAATCGTCAAAATCGATGATTGACAGAGTTATTCAAAATCAATTAAATTGATTGAGCAAAAAGGAACAACTGATGGAACGTATTAAAGTGGTGGTACGATATGCCAATGGAAAAATCTTAAAGGGTTCTGCAATCGATTTCTTCCCGAACAAAGATCGATTTCACGTGACCCCTGTGGACAAACCACTGGACAAACCCGTCGAAGTCATCATCAATCAGTTGAAGGCCGTTTTCGTGGTTCGGGATTTCAAAGGGGTTCCGCAATATGTGGAAAGGGGCGGGTATAGAGAAGGAGAGAACCCTTACGGGTCGTTATTAGAAGTGACATTTATGGATGGGGAAGTATTGGTAGGATCCTGCATGAGTTTTGATCTGAAACGACAGGGGTTTTTTATCTCTCCCGCAGATCCCAAGTCTAACAATCTAAGAGTGTTTGTCGTATGCTCTGCCTTAAAAAGGATCCGGCAGTTACTCCCAAAGGCAGTGGAATATATTGAAGTGCCTATCCCGGGAAGAAAAAATTAAGAGGGAGTTTCTTTTTCATTTATTTTTAGCCTCATAAATGCGTTTCTTGATCTGGCCGATTTCTCTTGTGACGGGGATTTCTTTCGGGCAGACCTCGGTGCACTTCCAGAGGGTCTGACAGCCCCAGGCCATATCCTTATGATCCAGAAGGGAAAGCCTCTCCTCAGAACCCTCGTCTCTTGAATCAAAAAGATAGCGGAAGGCCCGCACCAGAGCCGCAGGCCCTACATAATCCATTGTCTCCTTATTCTGATTGACCGGGCAGGAGGCTGTACAGCAGGCACAGAGGATACAGCGGATCGCCTCCTCAAACCGTTCATGTTCCCCGGGAGACTGTTTTCGTTCCTTATCGGGTGGAGGCGTCTGAGTGATCAAAGAGGGTTTGATGGAGTGATACTTTTCAAAAAAGGGACCAATGTCTACCACCAGATCTTTCACCACTTTGAAGACGGGAAGGGGCTCGATCAAAATCTCCTCCTGAAAACTCCGGACCAGCTTCTGGCAGGCCAATCCGCAGACGCCGTTGATCCTCATCCCATCCGATCCGCAGACGCCATGGCCGCAGGACATCCGGAAAGACAGGGTTGGATCCTGCTCCCATCGAATTCGATTGAGGCAATCGAGAAGCCGATCCATGGGGTCGGCCTCCACCTCATAGGTTTGATAATACGGCTTCTCATCCTTCTCCGGATCGTAGCGGAAGATCTTTAGTTTAATTAGCATTGAAGCTTCTCACTCTAAGGGTATCAGATGATCGGGATATCAGAATATCAGGTCTGAACATCTCGGTTTTCCTGATAACCTGATCTCCTGATTCCCTGATGACCATTTTTAATACACCCTTGCTTCCGGTTGAAACCGTGTGATCTTAACAGGCTTATATCTCACTTCCAGACCTTTCCGGGTCTGAAAAACAAAAGTATGCTTCAGATAGTACCGGTCCGCCCTCTGGGGAAAGTCTTCCCGCCAGTGAGCCCCCCTGCTCTCCCTTCTGTGGAGACCGCTCAGAAGGATCACCTCTGAGAGGTCGAGTTGATGGCCTAATTCGATGGCCTCCATCAATTCATAATTAAAAGCCTTCTTTTTGTCAGAAACCCCGATATCTTTAAATCGTTCTTTCAGAGCCCGGATCTCCTCTATCCCTTTTTTTAAACCTTCGTCATCCCGGAAGACCGATCCGTATTCCATCATGGCGGCCTGCATCCCTTTTCGAATCGAATCGCACTTCTCCCGGCCCTGATGATTCAATAAACCCCTTATCTTGGAATCCACTCTTTTCAGCGACTCGTTTGAAAGAGTGGGCGTTTCAACTCGCAGAATATCTCTTTTCATCGCCAATCCGCTTCTTCTTCCGAAGACGAGGAGATCGAGAAGGGAGTTGCAGCCAAGCCGGTTGGCGCCATGGACGGAGACGCAGGCGCATTCTCCAGCGGCATAGAGACCGGGAGCGATCGATCCTTTCTCATCTGTCAGAACCCTTCCATCCACATCCGTCGGGATGCCTCCCATGATATAATGGCAGGTGGGTTGAACTGGAATGGGATCGTAAACTGGATCGATGCCCAGGTAGATCCTCACAAAAGAGGCGATCTCCCAGAGCCGTTTCTCAATCTTCTCTTCTCCTAAATGGGTGAGATCGAGATGGACATAGTCCATTCCGCCGATTCCTCTTCCTTCTCGAACCTCTGTAAGTATCGCCCTTGAGACCACGTCTCTTGCCGCCAGCTCTTTTACCGTGGGAGCATACCGCTCCATAAAGCGTTCGCCCAGCCTGTTCCTCAAAACCCCGCCTTCGCCCCTTGCCGCTTCACTCACCAGGATGCCCAGGGGATAAAGCCCTGTGGGGTGAAACTGGACGAACTCCATATCCTCGAGCGGGATGCCCGACCGAAAGGCGAGGTTCATCCCATCTCCGGTCGAGGCAAAACCATTGGAAGTGGTCTTATAGATTCTTCCACATCCGCCGGTAGCCAGGAGAACGGCTTTGGCCTGGAAAAGATGGAGTTCGCCTGTCGGAAGATCATACGTCACCGCTCCCGCACACCCCTTTCCATCAAAGACAAGCGAGAGGAGATAGTTCTCGGGATAAAATTTGATCTGGTGGCGAAGGCATTGGTCATAGAGCGTGTCGAGGACGACCCTTCCTGTGCGGTCTGCCGCATAGCAGGCCCTCTTCACAGGTTTTTCCCCGAAATTCCGTGTATGGCCTCCGAAGTTTCGCTGGGCGATCTTTCCCTCAGGAGTGCGACTGAAGGGAACGCCCATGTGCTCCAGTTCATAAATGACCCGGGGAGCATCCCTGACCATGATCTCGATGGCATCCTGATCACCGAAAAAATCACTCCCTTTGACCGTATCGAAAAGATGCCATTCCCAGCGGTCCTCCTCCTCATTACCAAGAGCCGCTGTGATCCCGCCCTGGGCTGCGCCTGAATGGGAACGCGTGGGAAGGACCTTGCTCACCACAGCAACATCGGCCTGCCCCACACACTCCACCGCAGCCCGAAGTCCTGCCAGGCCTGCTCCGATGATAAGGATGTCATGGGTGAAGTTCATGATAATCCCATCAATTGTCTTGGAAAATAAGACTTCTGTCTCACGGTAAGGGTAAAGATGCCCGTATCGTTATTAAAAGGCTATGTTTATCGTCTCTTTATTCTTTGGACGTGACCCTAACCGATAACCGAAACGGGCTTCGTAACCTTATACCGAAAACCCATTTTCATTATGGCAGGGTTTGTTTACGGGTATAATTGAGCAACCCGCCCGCGAGAAGGATTTCGATCTCCCTCTGGTTTAGCCCGTGCGAGACTTCAAAGGCGCTCCCCTGTGTCACATTTTGAATGGTCAATGATCCATTCGCCCGAAGAAGATCGCGGATCTTCTCGATCCTGAGTTGATTCCCCTGTTCAATTCTCTCATAGTCTTTCTCATCCTTAAAGGTCAAGGGAAGGATTCCAAAGTTGATCAGATTGCTCCGGTGAATGCGCGCATACGATTTTGCAATAATCGCTCGGATGCCAACGAACATGGGAGCCAGGGCTGCATGCTCCCGGCTCGACCCCTGCCCGTAATTCTCGCCTCCGACCACAAATCCGCCTCGCAGCTCTATTGCTTTCTTAAAAAAATCAGGATCCAACCTTTCAAAGAGGTGTTTTGAAATAGCAGGAATATTGGATCTGAGGGGAAGAATCCTCGCTCCGGCAGGAATGATATGATCGGTCGTAATATGATCTCCCAATTTCAAAAGAACTTTTCCTTCGATCAGATCCTCCAGGGGGCCTCGCGTGGGCAGGGGCTTGATATTCGGTCCCCGCTCGATGGTCATCTTCTCCGGATCCGGCGAAGGGAGAAGAATCATGCTGTCATCGATTAAAAATTTCCTGGGCATCGGAACCTGGGGTGGCTTCTGACCCAATTCTCTTGGGTCGGTGATGATTCCTCTTAAGGCACTGGCGGCTGCCACATATGGGCTGGCCAAATAGACCTGATCATCGGGAGATCCGCTCCGGCCCTGGAAATTCCGGTTCATCGTCCGGATAGAGACCCCATCAGAGGGAGGCGCCTGACCCATTCCAATGCATGGACCGCAGGCCGATTCGAGAATTCTGGCCCCTGCTTGGATCAGATCGGCCAGAGCTCCTTTCCGGGCAATCATCTCAAAGACCTGCTTCGATCCAGGGGTAATCGTAAGGCTGACATTCGGATGGATCTTCTTTCCTTTCAGGGTCTTTGCCACACTCATCAGATCCATATAGGAGGAGTTGTTGCAACTCCCGATGCAGACCTGTTTCACCTCTTTTCCCGCCGCCTCTCTCACCGGGGTGACTCTATCCGGGCTGGAGGGCTGGGCGATCAGGGGCTCCAATTTTCGGAGATCGATCTCAATGACCTGATCATACCTTGAGTCGGGATCGGGCTTGAGAGGAATCCAATCTCTCTCCCTCTCCTGAGCCTTTAAAAATTCGAGAGTCTGCTCATCGCTCGGAAAGAGAGTTGTGGTCGCTCCTAACTCCGCTCCTAAGTTCGCAATAGTAGCCCTTTCAGGAATAGAGAGCGCTTTCACGCCCGATCCTCCGAATTCGAAGATCTTCCCTACGCCGCCTTTGACAGTCAGTCGCCTGAGAATCTCTAGGATGATGTCCTTTGAGGAGACCCATGGGCCAAGCCGTCCCTTCAATCTCACCAGCATCACCTCCGGCATCTTGAGATAATAAGGCCCGCCTCCCATAGCAATGGCAACATCAAGGCCGCCTGCTCCGATGGCGATCATCCCCATCGCCCCTGCATTGGGCGTATGGCTGTCTGAGCCCAAAAGCGTCTCCCCCGGTTTTGCAAACCGTTCCAGGTGAACCTGGTGGCAGATGCCATTGCCGGGCTTTGAAAAGAGGATTCCATACTTGGCCGCAAAGGTCTGAAGAAACCGGTGGTCATCCGCATTCTCAAAACCCGTCTGAAGCATATTGTGATCCACATAGCTGACGGAAAGCCTGGTTTTTACCCGTGAAATCCCAAGGGCTTCAAACTGAAGATAGGCCATTGTTCCCGTGGCATCCTGTGTAAGGGTCTGGTCGATGGAGATGGCAAGGTCCCCGTTGGCTTCAAGGGTTCCACTCACCCGATGAGACTCAAAAATTTTTTGAACGAGATTCTTTCCCATGGATCACCTTTCGCATATCTGTGTCATCGTTTACTAATCCCTGCCTACCGGCAGGCAGGGGTGTAATCAAAGATTTCGGATTTTCCCGGAAATCTCAAAAATGATAATGGATGACTCTTCGCTTTGTCAACGAAATTCCCCTCCTTCATCCAAACATCCGAATTTTTTATCATTGAACTTCGGTTATATTTCCGGTAGATTATGTTTTAATGGACAAACACATATTAAAGCAGTTTAGGTATTTCTTGAAAGACAGCGTCCGGAAGAAAGTCGATTTTTCGCGGACGGACCAGAACAGAGGGATCGATCCTCCTCCTATCGAAAAGCCATATCCGGCAGATGCGTTGCGAATCGATCTTCTGAAGCCCGGCGAGTGGAGAAAAATCGCCAAGATCGATCTCGCCACGGCGATTGGGAACCGTCAGAGCCGTCGAATATATCGGAAACAACCTCTTACGCTGGACGAGGTGTCTTTTCTCCTCTGGGCAACCCAGGGAGTGCGGGGAGAAGTCGTCGGAGGCCACGCCTATCGCACCGTGCCATCGGCAGGGTGCCGTCACGCCCTCGAAACATATCTGGCCGTGCTCCACGTGGAAGGGGTCGATTCCGGAATCTACCGGTATCTTCCACTCTCTCACCAGCTACTCTACGAGTTCTCAGAGGAACAGCTCCCGAGTAAGATGGTCGACGCCGCATTCGGCCAGCCCTACCCGGGAAACGCAGCATTGACATTCATCTGGACGGCCATTCCTTATCGCATGGAGTGGCGCTACGGCCCCGCGGCGCATCGGGTAATCGCCATCGATGCAGGCCATGTCTGCCAGAACCTGTATCTTGCCTGTGAGACCATCGGGGCGGGGACCTGCGCTATTGCCGCCTATGACCAGGAAGCATTGGACCGGCTGCTCCGGGTCGATGGAGAGGAGGAGTTTGCCGTTTATATGGCTTCCGTGGGAAAAGTCTGAAGGGGAAGAAGTATAGACCTAGTCACTGCACAAAGCTCTTCTCTATTCAATTCGCCAGACTTCCAGTTTCAAGCCTTCGATATTTTCGAAATGTCGCCTGTTAGCAGTGGCAAGAGTTGCATCGTGGGTCATAGCCGTAGCAGCAATCAGGGCATCCACTTCCCCGGTTGGCCTTCCAATCATTCGTAGTTTACTTTTAATTGTTCCAAATATCTTTGCGCATTCGACATCAAATGGAACGATCTGAACAACGTCTAAAATACGATATAGTTTTTCAAGATTTTCTTTAGACTTTTTTGATATTTTTGCCCCATAATCCAACTCCGAGATCACCAGGGTGCTCAGGGAAATCTCATCAATCTCATCCCGGATCCTCCGTGAGATTAATTCGTTGCCATTCAGAAAAGCCACCACCACATTGGTATCTAACAGGATCATCCGAAATAGACCTCGCGGCCAAAATAGTTGTGCCTTTCCCTATCTATCTCTTCAAAGATAGGAATAATCGTGGGATCGTCAGACCATCCTCCTGATAATTCGGAAATAACCTTCAATTTTTCTTTTCTTTTCAGTATCGGCTCGATCTTAACGAGAACGGGCGTACCATCTGGCAATCCTACTTTCTTAGGAAGACGAATGGAACCTCCTTCAATTTTGGTCTTCACGGTGATGGTCATTCTTCACCTCCGTAATGTATTACCGTATATGTCATCCTTTCTCTTTCCAAATAGTCTCGGATTACAATTGGGATCATCCCGATGACCCTATATACGACCTGATTATACGCTTTCCATTTACGAAAGACAATAACGATGGTAAGTTTAATTTCCATCACCTGGCTCCTCACTCCATCGATCTAAAATAGTTTTGGAAATGGGGTAAAGTGTGATAACCTATTTCTAAAGAGAAAATCGATATCTCCGGTAGAAGGATGATGGAGGCTTATTATGATTAAATCAAATCAAAAATACAGGATCGAAAAAGATTCAATGGGACCTGTCAGGGTTCCCAGAGAGGCTTATTATGGCGCTAACACGCAGAGGGCGGTGGAGAATTTTCCCATAAGCGGATACCGGTTCGGAAGGGAACTGATTTATGCCCTGGGCCTCATCAAGTATGCCTCAGCCAGGGCGAACGCAGAGCTGGGCCTCCTTGAAAAGAGGATGGCCAGGGCCATTGAGCAGGCCTCGTATGAAGTGATGCAGGGAAGATGGGATGAGCAATTTGTGATCGATGTTTTCCAGACCGGCTCCGGCACCTCGACTCACATGAATGCCAATGAAGTGATCGCCAACCGGGCGAATGAAATCTTAGGGGGTAAAAAAGGAATCTACAAGTCGGTCCATCCCAATGACCATGTCAACCTGTGCCAGTCCAGCAACGATATCTTCCCTTCTGCCATTCATATCGCCGCCGTCACCCTGCTTCTGGAAAGACTTCTGCCTGCCTTAAGAGACCTCCATCAGGCGCTTAAGTCCAAGGCTCAGGAGTTTTATCCTATTCTCAAAATTGGCAGAACCCATCTCCAGGATGCCCTTCCCATTCGACTGGGCCAGGAGTTTGAGGGATATACACAGCAAGTGAGGCTCGGCATCTTTAGAATTCTAACCGCTATGGGATCCCTTTATGAACTTCCTCTGGGCGGGACGGCTGTTGGAACAGGAGCCAATACCCACCCGCGGTTTTCAAGAAAAGCCATCTCCATCATCAACAAAACGATCAGAGGACAGTTCCGTAAGGCGACCTGCCCTTTCGAAGCTCAGGGAGCCCGGGATGCTTCTGTGGAGATGAGCGGGGCTTTGAAGACCGTGGCGGTCAGTCTCTTTAAAATCGCCAATGACATCCGGTGGCTGGGTTCGGGTCCCCGTTGTGGGATTGGAGAAATTCACCTCCCGGAAACTCAACCTGGCTCCTCCATGATGCCCGGAAAGGTCAACCCGGTGATCCCCGAATCGATGATCCAGATCTGCGCCCAGGTGATTGGAAATGATTCGGCCATCACTCTGGGGGGTCTTAGCGGCTATTTTGAGCTCAACACGATGATGCCATTGATCGCCCACAATCTCCTCGAATCGATCTGGCTCCTTGCCAATGGCGCCGAAAATTTCAATCAAAGATGTGTTAAGGGATTGAAGGCAGATCCGGAACGATGTGAAGAGATGATTGAAAAAAGCTTAGCCTTAGTGACAGCGCTCGCTCCAAAAATCGGGTATAATGAGGCCGCCCGTATGGCCAAGAAAGCATACAATCAGAATAAGACAATCCGGCAGGTGATGGAGAAGGAGAACATCCTCCCGAAAGCGGAGTTGAATCGTATTCTCAACCCCCATTCCATGCTCACCCCAACGAAATCACTCCAAAACAATAAAAAAAAATAGGGACACATACCTTTTAATCAGTAAACCTCTTTTTATTGAAGCACTTTATTGGATTCTATCTTACTGTTTTTGATCCAAAAGAGTAAAATGGTATGTGTCCCTATTTTTTCTCAGTAGGGAATTTTGCTTCGAGCCATTCGTTCTAACCTCCTTTAAGGGCATAGATTTTTGTATAACCCATCTTAATGAACTGCCATGCCATCCTGGCACTGGTGCCCTCACCGGGTCAGGCTCAGTAAAATACAAGAATTTTATTCTTAGAATACTTGTCTGACCAGAGATGAATATCCTTCTCCGGGTCCTCACGAACTGCTCCCTTGATTTTTAACTCACTTTTATCCCAATCTTCCTTTGCACGGACATCAAGAATAATTAAATCCGGACTGCCTAACATAGACCTCAGCTCTTCCTTAGCTATTTTGGGGATATTTGAATCTGAAGCCAAATTTTGGAGACATGCCGTCACAATCAATAGAAGAAACAACCCAATGATCAATAACTTTCTCGTTTTCATGACTCACCTTCTTTCTATTAATGTTTTGTGCAAATGATGTAAATCTTATCTTGATCCCCGATTATTTTTGCCCATGATGATCGCGGCCGAGGAAATAATTGGCCCAGGAAGAGGTTTGATCTAATGCCCAGTTTCGAGGCGGAATGTAACTCTTTTTAAGAGATTCTTCCTCCCCATAGGGTTTGAGGCGATCATAGGCGCGAACATAGATACACCTCTTTTTGTTAGGGAAAACCTCACACCACCCCTCCCCAGACCCTCCGCACGGACCATTAAAAAGATATTTGGGGCATTGCGATTGGGGACAAAGGAAAGCTACCTCCAGAAGTGTACAATCCCCGCAGCGGCGGCAGCGAGAGCTGATGAACTTGATCCAGTACTCGAGCTCGGTCACAGTACCTTCGAGTCCGGTTCCATCGATCTTTTTAAAGAACCACCGGGCTGAATTGAAAAGGGGAGCTTCCGGAGTAAAGGCTAAACCGTGAAAGAGTCTCATCATGGCATAACCCAACGCCTTCTGTGGGCAACTCCTCCGGTCAACAGGAACATCGGTATTGAGACCTGTTTTTCCGTCCTTCTCATATAAATAAAAACCATCCTTCTGGGGGAAAGAGAATTCATGCACCCAATCTTCCCAGCCGGAAGAGAGCTCCTTTGACTTTCCAATCATCCATTCCACATCATCATAGGTCAGCTTAGGCCCTCCGATATGGGCGCCATCATATCCAATGCCCTTGAGGATTGCGATCAGCTTTGCAGCCCTGGTGAGACGGGCGACTCTCCCTTTATCCGGTGTCTTGGCCTCCTCTTCATAGATCCGGTAGAGATCGTCCGTCACCACACATCCCGGGACCCTGCCCTGATTCATCACCTTGGCCACTGCCTGGTTTAGGATGTAGACATTTCCAAGGATGGGGATTCGAATAGCGTTGTGACGCATGTAACGGTAAACCTCATCGAATTTACGCGCATCAAACCCTAGCTGTGTAATGACAAAATCTGCCCCCATCTTTGCTTTTTTGTAGAGCCGGTAGTATTGGGCCATCACTTCGGATTCTAATTTTTTAAAAGGGGAGACCGTGCAGCCCTTAAAGAAATGGGTAGGGGGAAGGCGGACGCCCCCTCCAGGAGCCTTTCCATCGATGTCCAGTCCGAGGTTCATCTGATTGATGAAATGAATGAGATGAACCGAATCCAGATCAAAGACAGGCTTTGCGTTTCCCTCAAATCCATAAAGGGGAAAGTCGCCCGTCATCACCAAAAGATTGGAGAGGCCGTTTCGGTCCAGCGAGTAAAGAGTCGATTCGATCTGATTACGGTTTTTATCTTTACAGGTAAAGTGAATTAGTGGATCCATGCCCAGACGAGAGATTTCAAGTCCGAGCATATTGGGGGAGAGGGCCGGGTGACCTCCAGGATTATCGGTGATGGAGAGGGCGTTTACCAGCCTCGATCGGGCCGCTTTCTCTGCGATGCTCATAATCTCATCTTGAGTTTTGCCTCGTGAACCTCTTCCTGGAACAAGCTCAAGAGTGAAGGTAAACTCTTTCTTTGACAGTAGAGTTTCTTTAAACCGATTGATCGTGTGCACTCCCGGCTCTAATTCCAAGTCTGAGATCTCTCTGCTTCTTTTAGTCAATCTCAATTAAATGTATCTGACCGAGTACATCGAACGAGAAAAATGGGTTTTGTCGCATGACGAAGCACTTTCTCCGCCACACTCCCGAGGAGCCAGCGTCTGACACCACTTCGACCATGGGTGGTCATTGCAATTAAATCAATATCCTTCTGGGCTGCATGGTCTATGATCTCTTCCCCATCCTGGCCATAACGGACATGGTTTTCCACTTTAAATCCTTTTGTCTCCAACCTTTTTTTCATCCTGTCTAAGTACTCTTCCGCTTCCTGGATGACTTTCACTTGAGCTTCGGTTTGATCTGCGCCGGGAAAAACACGGGCATAGGCAACACGCAAAAGAGCGAGGGAGGCCTTCAAGTGAATGGCTAATGTTTCAACTTTTGGGAAAACCATTTCTGCGCACTCCGATCCATCCAGGGGAACAAGAATTTTTACATATTTCTGCATCACATGCTCCTTCTCATAAAAGCCTCAATACAGGATCCCCCGCTTAATACCCCTTTTTTTGAATCTCCTCCAAGCCCTCATCCACCGTAAATACCGCGCCACACTTCGGGCATTTAATTTTTGTATCCCCTGAGACTCCTGCACAACTCGCAAAAAAAAACGCTAATACCACCATGATCAAAAAGAAACCCATCCATTTTTTCATCTTCTTTCACCCCCTTTCCGTCTCCATACCAGTTATATTGAGGCTAAACAGAATTTGTCTTCGCTAATAACACTTCCACCCATATTACCCCAGAGATCCCAACATCACCCATAGTTTTCCAGGATTTTCGTCAATTGGGGACGATTCAGTTCCTGGCCGAACAGTGGGCCTTTTTCCAAGGCATGGAAGTACTTCTCATAGGGAGGCTTGTCATTTCGATAGATGATCCCAATGGGAATCTCCTCTCCCCATTGCTGTGATTTTCGCATCGCAGCTTCCCAGTCTTGTGGATCATAGAAGGGAGGAAGTGGGTTGCAGCGATCACGATACCATTGATACGTATTGACCCGATTGAATGAGATGCAGGGCTGCAACACATCTACCAGTGAAAATCCTTTGAATTGGATTGCTTTTACAAGCACGTCAACCAGATGTTCTTCCATTCCCGCAAAACTTCTCGAAACAAATCCAGCCCCCATAGCCACTGCCACAGCGATTGGATTGAAGGGAGCCATGGCAACACCTTCGGGCTGGGTCTTCGTAATAAATCCCTGATCCGAAGTGGGACTGGCCTGCCCTTTAGTCAAACCGTAGACCTGATTGTTATGGACCAAGAGCGTGATGTCGATGTTTCGGCGGATGGCCCCCAAGAAATGGTTTCCCCCTTCAGAATACATGCATCCATCGCCGCTTTCCGCAATAATGACAAGGTCCGGATTGGCAAGTTTTGCCCCTGTGGCTATGGGAACAGCCCGACCATGAAGACCATTAAAAAAATTGGCATTGAGATAATGAGGTGCTTTGGCGGCTTGACCTATTCCGGAAACAAAAAGTACCTGGTGAGGCTCTAAATTCATCTTTACCAGAGCCTGTTTGACAGCTTTTAGTATTGGAAAATTCCCGCATCCCGGACACCATGCGGTCTTATATTCCCCATAATCTTTGATGTCGACCATACTCACCCCGATTACGTTGACATGACAGAAAGGACCTGACGGGTTGTCGTGGCAAACTTTTTTATCCCTCTTTATCCAATTGTACGGAAACAGGGACTGATTTTGTAAGGGTATTGAATACCGGGGAATACTTTTGGGCTATCTGAATCAGCTCTTCCTTCTGCTCCATTGAAACATTCGCTTCAATTTTGAAGTAGACACGGATATTCTGATACCCTACAGGCACATCCTCCGATATCCCAAGAAACCCGCGAAGGTCTATATCTCCCTCATATCTGGATTCCACTTTATTAATCTCTATTCCTTTCACCGATGCATAAGCGATGAGGCTCGTCGTGACGCACCCCGAGAGCGCAACCAGCAGGTATTCTACCGGATTGGATCCCTTATTCTTTCCCAGAAGAATGGGAGGCTCATCCAGTTCATAAATCATCGCTTTCCTGGAATGATCCTCTTCCAGGGCGCCATAAAAATCCTTGATCTTCGCACGATTATGGGTGCCGTTGATCCATTTGTTGGTGGCACGAAACTTAAATTTGCCAATTTCCGGATTCTCCTTAATCAGATCAATTGTTTTGAATAACTCCGATACATTCAAACCGTTGATTCTCTTTTGTCCGGCCATATCGCTTCTCCTCCTTTCTTCAGATTGAGAGATGCCTCAGTATATATTGGGGGGTAATCGCTAACCCATCATATCTTGAGATCCGTTCTTTGATCTGAAATCCCGTCTCCCTTCGGATTAGGGAAGCCAGCTGGCCGGTTGCATTGCTTTCCACACCTATCACCCGATCTGCTTTCCCCAGGTGGCCGATGAACTGCTCAGGAACCATTGGCCAGACCTGTGAGAAGTGAAGCGTTGCTGTCTTTATACCTTGGGATGATAGTTGAGAAGCAGCCTCTTCGACAGATCCCTTACTCGATCCCCACGAGACAAACAGGATTTCCGGTTTCTCATCACCCCGATACTCCGGAGGAACCACTTCTGAACGGATTCCATCTCCCTTCCTGAACCGTTTATCAACCATCTTCGGACGGATGGAAAGATTCTCTGTCAGGTGACCATCTTCTGTATGCTCATGACTATCCGCCACCACAAGGTGTTTGCTCAAACCGGGTAACAGTCGAGGGGAGACTCCATTCTCACTGATTCGATAACGAAGGTATGGAGTCTCTATGGAAGAAGGATCCACTCCGGGTTTTACATAAGAAAGTTTCGAAATATCTATCGGTTCCACATCCCGGTAGGAATCGGCCAGGAAATGGTCTGTCATGATAAACATAGGACCTTGAAACCTCTCTGCGAGTTCAAAAGCTTTTCGAGTGAGATGGAAACATTCTTCTATCGTACCTGGGGTGAAAATGGCTCGTGGAAACTCTCCATGGCCTGAATGCAGAATGAACCACAATTCACCTTGCTCCGTGCGAGTTGCCAGTCCGGTTGCTGGTCCGGGCCGCTGGCCAATGACAACCACCACCGGTGTTTCACTGATAGCAGCGAGACTGACGGCCTCAACCATCAGCGCAAATCCGCCCCCAGAGGTCGGTACCAGGCTCGGAACCCCGGCATAAGAGGCTCCAATGGCCATGTTGATTGCAGCAATCTCATCTTCTGCCTGCTCGACAACTAAATCCATTTTCTTTGTATTATTGATGAAGGTCTGGGCAATGGAAGTAGAAGGGCTCATGGGATAAAAAGCACAAAATTTCATCCCCGCAGAGATGGCGCCCAGGGCGATCGCTTCATGACCATCCATCAGCAGTCGCCTGCTCGGGTTCAATATGACCGGCAATGGTTCATATCTAAAGACCTGTCCGTTCATCCATTGATAGCTGGCCTCAAGAACCTTGCGATTTGCTTCTAAGCGTTCTTTTCCCAGGCCGTCTTCAATCGCCTTTGCAATAATGACCTGAGTCAGGCCCAAGAGACACGATGCAACGCCCATGGAAGCCGTGTTCCAATACATTTCTTCCCCTAATGCCTTGAGCGGGACCCCGATCCAATTCTTTTCCGTTCTTTTCCATTCGGCATTACCGATGAGATAACCATTGTCTATAACTTTATCTTTGTGAAGGTCGATCGCCCCTTCATTGAGGGCAATCAGAATATCGATGGCTTCCTGGCCAGCCATCACTTTCTCTGTTCCTGAACGAATGGAAAAGGTGTTATGTCCACCCCGGACTCGGGACTCATAGGTTTGTGTGACATGGACGGAGAAACCGCTTCTCACTAAACTTTTTGCAAAGATGGGGCCTACAGTCTGTAACCCCTGCCCTGCTTCTCCGCCGATGAGAATATTTACCCGTCTACTCTTCAAGGATTTAGCCCTCATTTTTATTCGATGCCCAATGTGCATCGTTTCAACTTGGCCAATCTCCCGATCCCAGGAAACACTTCACTTCCTAATCTTTTCATGCTAACGTTGAGCGTGTTCAAAAGTGACACAGATTAATCAGGGATCTTTTCCGCGCCGTTCCATTTTTGGAAAGCATCGATTTCCCTCTGGAGGTTATCGGTCAATCGTGCCCCATGAGAAGCAGCCAGAAGCCTGTATATTTCAATGGTTGGTCCAGCCAGTTTATCCTGTGCTCGTAGGACGAAAATAGGTTCACTCTCACCAATTTTGGGGATGTTCACTTTCCCGTATTTCCCTGAAATAGCCATTGTCTCTACCTCCTTGGACATACATTTTTTCTAATAACAAGGTTAATAAACAAATAATATGCCAATCATGGAACCAAAGTATTTTCCCCTATGATTTCAATAAATTGAGATTGTTGGGGTAAATTCAGACGGATAAAATCGGCCAGGATCTGTCTTATGCCACAGGACTAAATCCTCTGGGACAAGAATTTGTTTCCTTGAACTGGACTACAGTATAGAGATGAATTGATATAACATGTCAGAGATCGCCTTCCATATTTATAAGTATTGCCGGACCTGTCATAATGATATAAGGAAGGTGGTTTCATGAGAGGTTATTTAATCAACAAAAACTTATGCTTCTATTACTGGTTCAGAAAAAGCATCGGGAAAAGAAAAGCTTTTCGGGTTGCCACGAAGATAGAAAAGATCATTCTGTTCTTCGGAAGGGAATCGATCTCTTAATATCCATCCGCTATTTCTTCAAATCCGGTTTTGAATTACAATTGGAAAGGGTACTATGATTCCAGAAGGAATATTTCAAGTGGGTCTTTCACTTGTTCCGAAAAGTCGTTTACGGCTTTTTTATACAGGTCATTAAAATTATCAATCCGCTCCTTTTTTCTTCTCTCCGTCACACTTCCCAGAAGGATAAAGGACCGGCTGAGTCCGTCTTTCCAATAAACCTTGAATTTAAGTTCTTTCTTTTCTGCAAACCCTGGTCCCGCCTCCAATGTTTGAAATAAAGGGGGCCCCAAAAACTTTCCGTTATCTTTTTGTAAGATTTCTTCTAACTGCTGCAATCTTTCCACCTGACAGCTTTCTCCCAATATTTCAGAGGCGCAAAAAGGAAAACTGTGATAGCGAAAGTAGTAACGACACGGGTTGCTGATCCTTACACAATTTTGGATTTTTTGATTTGTTACTATCTTTAAGAGGTCACTTAAGCCCATCCGACACAATTCTCTTCTTGTTTTAAAGAAATCCATTTAATTAAACCTCAGTTGCTGTATTGGAAAAGTTTCCCCATTGGATCCTAAGGTTTACTTTCATAAATCTAAATGCTCACTCAAACTGATATGTTTCTTCAGTTTTTGCAGGGCTTCGCCTTCGATCTGCCTCACCCTCTCCCGTGAGAGCTGAAGGTGATTCCCGATCTGCTTTAACGTTAATGGGGAATCAGCCATCACCCGATGGGTAATGATATATTTCTCTTTCTCATTTAAATTCTTGATCGCATCACGGATAAATTGCTCATGCTTCTCCCTTTCTTCCTTAAGACTCAATCTTTCCTCTTGATTAAGACCATTCTCCTGTAATAGATCGAAGTGCGTAATGTCGTCATCTTCACTGAGGGGTGTATTTAAGGAGAGATCTCTTGAAGACATCCTTTGTTCCATCTCGATGATATCTTTCTCCTGAACATTCAGATCGCGAGCCAGAGCACCATAGGCCATTTTATCCTTTTCGGCTGACTCAAGAGCTTTTCTAACCGTCCCAATCTTATAAAATACTTTTTTCTTCGCTTGGGTTGTCCCAATTTTTACGAGACTCCAGTTCTGTATGATAAAGTTTTGAATATAGGCTCTGATCCACCAAACCGCATAGGAGATGAACCGATATCCTTTATAAGGATTGAACTTCTTGAGAGCCATCATCAATCCAACATTGCCTTCTTGAATCAGGTCGGCAAGTTTAAGCCCGTAGGCTCTATATTCCAGCGCTACTTTCACAACAAACCTTAAATTCGAGGTGATCAGCTTGTGAGCCGCCTCTATGTCATGGTCCTTCCGATACTTGACAGCCAATTGAAATTCCTCTTCTGCCGTAAGAATAGGAATGTGTCTTATCTTTATGAGATAGGAGTTTAGGGAATCTTGAATAACGGGTAAATCTTCCATCAATTCATTTTTCAAGTCTTCGGGGAAAAGTCGTCAGGATGATTGGGCCATCCGACCCGACCACCACGGTGTCTTCAACCCGAACTCCCCAGGGGCCCGTATATATTCCGCAATTGCCCACTGCGATGACGACGTTTGCCTCCAATGGAGGCGGTTCTTTCTCCCCGTGGAAAAAGGCGTGGCCTGGCGGCAGAGGGGATTCTTCGAATTCAATGCCTACGCCATGAATCGGGGGCCCAAAGAGATGGTTGCCATGACCTCCTTCTTTGATCACTCCATGAAGGGTCTGCTCAAGTTCGACCATTCCAATCCCTGCCTTCACCTTTTTTATGGTCGTTTGTTGGGCTTTCAGATAGAGATCATACGCAACCCTTTGTTCGTCGGTGGGTTTCCCCACGCAAATCGTCCGACAGATATCGGCGCTGTAACCATTGACAATGGGGTGAATGTCGATCATGACGAGGTCATTTTTTTTCAGTTTTCTATTGGTAGGAAGTCCATGAGCGATATTGGTACGGGGCCCGGAAGAGACATAGGTGCGCCAGAACTCCTCAGCGCCAGCCTGCCTCATGGCATATTCCGCTTCAGCCGCCACCTGGCTTTCCGTCATGCCCGGTTTTATCGCCTTGATGGCTGCCCCCATTCCTTGCTGAGCCACTTTTGCGGCTTTTCGGATACATTGGACTTCTCCATCCTCCTTTACGATCCGGAGTTGAGAGAGGATATGGGTACAATCCTTTACGGCAATGTTCGCTGGCTTGGCATGGGGATGCGTGAGCATTCCCATCATCGACTGGGTCAGGTAAGTATATTCGAGCCCAACGACACCCTCCTTTATCCCAAAATGTTCAAAGTTATGGGCGATGGAGTGGATCATGCCAATTTCATCGTCAAAACCGACGACATGTTCACAATGGGAGAGTTTCATCACATCTTCCACATCGGTCTGGGGAACACCCAATGCCACCTTTCCTTCCTGGGTCACCATGGCATAAGCGCAAAGACGCCCATCCCCCGTAAGATAAAACATGTTCGAGGGTTTGGTGAGCAAGAGAGCATTCAAGCCTGCCTCTCTCATGAGATCAATGCACCTCTTCATTCGCTCCTGATAACGGGTGATCGCCATTTCATTATCTCCTTTCTTTTGCTGAGCATTCAGCAAGTATCACTTCTTTGATCTCTTCAATTCCCCCAGCTTTCTGGCTCATGGCAGCCCCCTTCTTCATTTACGAGAACTGTTAAAAACAGAATCCCTTTCTCTTGGGATTGGATGACAGATCGTACAGGTGACTTTCGGATCGGTTATGACTCCTTCTGGAGTGCCTCCCTGGATTCTGCCGAAACTCCGGTCCCCTGTTGCAAAAAATTTCTTCGCATCTTTCTCCATCACACCCGTAGCCCTGCGGGATTCTTCAACCATCGTGCGCTGTTCGGTTCCCAGAAGGTCAAAGAAAACCACAGACCCATCCGGATATCCCTTCTGTTGGAATCCCATGGACCTGACATGGCCCTCTAGATAACCGGTCAGAGCTGGTTCTTCCGGGCCTAAAGAAATGGAAAGCATGAACAGAATTAGGAATGAGATTGAAAGAGTAAGCTGTTCTCTCATATCAATGCCTCACTAAAAATAGGGACACATACCAATTTTGAGTTGAAATATTTATATTGCACCGGGTGTGTCATAAGGATCAGGGAAAATGGTATGTGTCCCTATTTTACGATCACCTAACGGCCGACATCAATACCGTACCACAATCCGGGCAACAGGGATGGTTGATGACCATGAGTATGCTGACGATGAGTTGATGGCTGCATCTCCTATTTCTCCTTAATGTTATTTGAACTCCATCTTCGCTCAATATCCGCCATACAGCGGCCCGGTTAAAAACCTTCGTTTCCAGTCATCGTACCCAATGACGTAATTGTAGCCGCAGGCCGTGGAGAGCTCCCGTCCCTCGAGGACCTTACGGAGGCGACGGCCTCCGTCGACCGTTTCTCCCGCAGGGCCGAAAGGGTTATATTTCATGCCGTCGCCATCGAGGAAGACATAGTCACAGATGAAGAGAATGTCCTCGAAAATGTAAAAGGTGAAGCCAGGGGTGTGGCCATCGATATGGAAGGCCTCGATGCCGTGATGGACAAAGTTCTTATCGAAGACGGTATCGAACGTGAAGAGACGGCAGATCGGGTGGGCCGAGTCGTCGCGGTGAATCTTCACCTCGGCGGCGAAGAGCTTCCTGTAGAGATTAGAAGCGCCAAGGAAGTGGTGGTGAGTAAATAAAATCGTTTTCCCCCGTTCCAGGGAAGAGTCAAAAGAGGAAGGGCAATCAATCCAACAGAAACCGTTGGGGGTCTCAATTCGATAGGCCGCATGTTCAAAGCCAAGAGGCGGATGGGAATTCAGTCTTGTCACTTTTTCGTTCACCGGTGTGGCCACCACCCTGTAACGGGCCGAGCACTCTTCCGCGGTGATGAAATACTTCTTCGCCGCACCGCAAAAAGGGCAACGGTCGGGATGAACGCCGATCATGTTGAAGCCGCAGACCAAGCATACATACTGCTCACGTTTCATGCGGATTTCCTTTAACTCTCAGAAAAAAACCTTTCGTCGGATTGAACGGTTCTCTTATTTGCTCATACGCCTGCCTTAAGTTGTCATACCTCTTCAAGCATCGTCGTGAAGAGGTCATGATGTTCTTCCTCGTCTTCAAGGATTTCTTTGAAGATAAAGGCGGTGGTGACATCGGCCTCTTTTTGAGATTGCTCGATAATCTTTTTGTAAAGAATAATCGCCTCCTCCTCCGCTTTTACATCCAGATTGAGAAACTCACTGAGGCTTTCTCCCACCAGGATGGGAGCAGGTTTGGTGGTGGGGACTCCCTCGAGATACCAGAGCCTTTCGGCAATCTTTTCTGCATGTTTCATCTCTGTGATGGCCGTCTGCTTGAACTGGTCTTGGATGGCGACCCCTTTCACCCCGACAACCTGAACATGTTGCCACATGTACTGGATGCTCACGGCGATCTCTCGGGCGATGGCATCGTTCAGCATCTCTCTCAGCTTGTCGCTCACATGGGTAGCTGGTTTGATATGAGCCATAGGATTTACCTCCTTAAATTTACAAATTTAAAATACTCACCGAAGATATTTGAAATCCCCTCCGTCCTCACCCAGAGCTTTACGGAATCAATGCATAGACCTGTGCTTTTTTCGTCCACTCGCTATTCGGATAATCTTGTTGTAACGCTTTGAACCCCAACTTTAATTCATTGGGATCGTGGCTTGCTTTATATTTTGCCACTCCGAGATAATATTGAGCCTCTGGAGAGGCATCCGTATTGGGAAAACGATCCAAAATCTTTTGGAAACATTGCATGGACGGCTCGAAATAATCCTGATCGAACTCGACCTTACCCTTACCGAGCATGATCTGGGCAATGAAATCATCCGGAGGCAGATACCCTACGAATCGATGGTGCTCGCTCCCCTCCGGATCAAGAATGATGATGGTGGGGGTCCATTTGACCGCATAGCGCTTCACCATGGCTTTGTTCTTGTTGAAGTCAATTTGAATGGGAACGAAATCATTTCCCACAGCAGCACAGACATTCGGATCGGGGTAAGTAACAGCTGCCAGCTGTTGGCACCCGATTCAGAGATTGTTATAGAAGTCCATCAAAATTAATTTTCCCCCCTTTTTCGCCTTTGCCTTCGCTGGGCTGAGAGAGGTTTCCCACTGGATTTGTCTTTCCATAACCATTCCTCCTTTCACGCTAAATTTCATCCCATTCCGTAACGGTTTTTTCAGAGGGTAAAGGTATGATAAAAACTGGCTTTCGAGTCCGATGCAACACTGTTCTGGATACACTCCCAAGAAAGGCATGGGCTAAAAATCCTTTTCCATGAGTTCCCATGACGATCATATCGCACTGTTCTCTATCCGCTGCGGTCAAGATCTCTTCTGGAGGATAGCCCACCGGGACGAGGATTTTGGATACGAGTTCAACGCAGGGAGAGCCAATTCGAGCCTCTGCTTTGTTGCAAAACCCTTTAAGGCGTTTTTCCATCGATTCAACGACCATCTCGAGCTGCTTTTTCCTCAATGTGTCCAAGGAACTTCCATAAACCTCTGCATTGGGCGGAACAGGCTCAATCGCATGTAAAATGACAATCTTTGTGTCATACTTCCGGGCCATATCAATCGCAAATAAGAACGCATAAGAAGAGTTTGAGCTGAGGTCGGTGGCATAAAGAATATTATTAATTTCTGGAATTATTTGTCTTTTCCTCCATCTCGAATGATGTGAATTACTAATCCAAAAGTTTGCTGTAAACTTTGGTTGCGGCCATTCTTTTTCCTTTCCCCATTGATCCAATTTACATTTTTAGCCACAGCGGACCATGCTTTCAAACAGAGCCGCCCGATCTCGTAGAGTCATGATTTAAAATAAATCGGAAGTTTGTTTCTGCTCTTTCCATTCATAAAAGAGATTAAGATTTTCCTTCCACGTTAAGATCTGGCTCAATTCATCCAATGAATGAAGAACGACCACATTCTCTGCAACCCTCCTCAACTCATATTCTTTTCCCGTCAGCCTGCTCTTCAGAATTTCCCCAATCTTCGGAATATTCATATGAAATCCTTTTCTATTTTCAGTCAACTTGCCTTATCTTGGGGAAAGGAATTTGCTTATATGCCACCCCTCTTTTCAATGCTCATCCTGTAACGGCCAACCAATCTGGATGGTCGTCCCCAATCCTACAAAGGACTCGACCCTAAAAGCCCCTCCTGACAGTTCAACTCGTTCTCTCATGCTCGTTAGGCCATACCCCTTCCTCATTCCATTTACGGGCAAGGTCATACCCGGATTAAATCCAATGCCGTCGTCAGTGATCGCCAGTTCTATTCTCCTCTCTATCCTTCTCAATGAAAGGCAGATCAGGTTTGCTCGACTATGCTTAGAAATATTATTAAAAGCCTCTTGCATCACCCGGAAAATTACTGTTTTGACGGAAAGGGGTACTTCATCCTCCTCTATCTCGATATTTTGTTTGATTTGAATGGTTGGATAGGTACAGGCAAATTCACGAGTAAACCAGTTGATAGTGGCCAGAATCCCCAGATCATCGAGCATAGGGGGACGCAAATCCATTTGGACTCTTCGAGTCTCTTCAATGCACTCCTGAATCATGGGCAAAAGGGTATTCAGTAGTTTTTCTATTTCGATGGGACCGTCTTTGTTTTGACTATGATTAATTTCTATCTTAAACTTAATAGCAGCCAGCATCTGACCTAATCCATCATGGATTTCCCGGGCGATTCGTTTTCTTTCGTCCTCCTGAGCAGTAAGAAGTTGAGAGGAGAGCATTCGAACCCTATATTGAAGGTTTGATGCTACATTTTCCCTTGCTGGAGGGAAGAGAATACTACGATTCATAACAGGCATTTCAATTCGGCGATCCTCAGTACCCAAAGGACGTGAAAATTCTTGTTTCATCGGCTTCACCCCCTCATTAGATTAAAAAAATTCTTTTCTTACCTCTCAATATTAATGTTTATCAAGAAATACCTTTCCTTCGGGAGCCTCCCATTAAAATGGAGTCCCACGGGTATGTCTGCGGTCCCTAACAGACGTCCCATATGGGGCGGCATCCCGACCACATGTTGGCGCTCTCATCCACGGTCCAGGCCGTGGTCTCCTGTTTGCCGGGATAGATCAACTGGGAATGGTCCCACTGTCCTTCATTGTTTCAGCAAATGTTCATTGATATGGGTCAGTCTTTTGGGAATATTCCGATTTTCCAAAATGATTTGATCAAGAATTTCTCCACAATAGATGCATCGCCAACCCCAAAACTGTTCATAGAGACCGTAAAACTTTTGGTAAAACATTTGGCTCAAGCAACGGGGGCATTTCAAATGAATCACCTCCTTGATTGATAAATATTTACCATTCTATTTCATGCCGTTTCATATCTTAACGTCGACCTATGTTGTGTTGAGCATCTTACCCAAAACATTTGTAATCATTGATAAATCGCCGTCAATATAGGTTAAAAGGCGAGGCCTTAGCTGATGAGCTAAGGCGACCGTCTCTTCTTTCTGATCGGGTATGACGAGTATGATTTGAAGATCTCTCAATAAATCCCGGATAGAAGAAATATTCTTCAGTTCTTCATAATTGCCAGTCATAAGCACTGCCACACCCAGATCATCAAAGGGTTGCCTAAATCTTTGAGAGAGACTTTCTAAAGAGCGATAAACTTCCAGGTTCTCTTCTGGTATGCGGCCTTCAACTAATTCCTTAAGTTGATCAGCTACTCCACCAACCTCCGGTAAATAGAGAAGCCCCTTCATACAAAAAACACTCCTTTGAGCAACGATTCACGCAGACAGTCAAGGGATTAATCAAAAGATATGCCAAAATGATGAGAAAAATTTTTTATCAAAATCTCAAGGGGTTAGGATATTTCAAGGTTATGACGATGAGGAAAAAGACAGGTATCTGTCCTATAAAACAAGACGAAATCCTGTTTGACAAGACATTTTTTTTAAAAAAGGACTTAAACTTGGGAGAGGTGAGGTCTTGTGTAAGACCCTAAATCGCAGTGGAAATGTGATGCTTTTTCAGAAGGAGGTATAAACGGGAGCGGGAAAGACCAGATATTCGGCAAGCTTCTGGGATATCTCCTTTAGTAAATAAAATCACATCTTGCAAATACTTTTTTTCTGTTTCAGCAATTGCCTTTTCTCGTAGATCTTGCAGTTTGGGAAAAAGTTTAAGAGAATCACTCCGCCCTACCGCTGTCGTCCCCTGTTCTCGCAAGGATGACCGAACAATGTGAACTCGAATATGAGTTGGTAGGTGTCTGGGAAATAGAATGCGGTCATATCGGGCCGTGATCAATGCCTTTTCCAAAGCATTGATCAACTCTCGGACATTTCCCGGCCAGTGATAACCGGTTAATATGTCGAAGAAGTCAGGGGAAAACTCCTTCGGTTCTATTCGATACCGATCACATAGGATGGGTATGTAATAAAGGACCAGAGGCTGAATGTCCTCTAACCGGTCTCGTAACGGAGGCAATTCGATGGTGAAGGATCGGAGACGAAAGAGGAGATCTTCCCTGAATTGATTTTGTCCGACCATTTCGTCGAGATTTCGGTTGGAGGCCGAAATGAGCCTAAAATTGCTGTTTACTTCACGTTTTCCCCCTACAGGACGGAAGCTTCGTTCTTGAATCGCCCTAAGAAAGTTTTTCTGAATGGATAGAGGAAGTTCTCCCACTTCATCCAGGAAAAGCGTTCCTCCATCCGCCTGAAGCATTAAGCCGTCCTGCGCTCTATCCGCGCTTGTGTAAGCCCCTTTCTCATGGCCGAAGAGGATGCTTTCGACCAACTTCTCCGGAAGAGCTGCGCAATCGACAACCACAAAATTTTTATTTGCCCTTAGGCTGTTCTGATGAATCGCCAGGGCAAAGAGTTCTTTTCCGGTACCCGTTTCGCCTGTAATCAGGACATTCGCTTCGCTGTTCGCTACCTGCCCCAGATGTTCGAGGCATTCCTTCATTTTTAAACTATTTCCTATGATACCCTCTCGCTTCAAAGACAGGGGCATCCTCCTGGCTTTTTTTTCCTCTCTGTACTGGAGGGCTCGAACCAAAGGGAGAGTGATCCCCTCCACCGAGCAAGGTTTCTGCAGATAATCCCAGGCCCCATGTTTGATCGCCAGCTCCGCTCCCTCCGGATCACCGAATCCGGTGATGATGATCACCTCGGGTAAATAAGGAGCCGAATGAACTTTTGGTAAGATGTCCAAACCATTCCCATCGGGCATCCGCACATCGAGAAATACAACGTCATATTTCCCTGACATCACTGCATCAAGCCCTTGCTGAAGGGTGAAGGCAAAAGTGGCCTCATGCCCCAGCCTTGTGACCACATTCGAAATGGACTCGCAGATCAATCTGTCGTCGTCAATAATCAGGATGCTGGCCATAGCCCTTTCATCCGAAGAGTAAAAATCTTTATGCTATGAATTTTTAAAAAGCAAGATCGTCAACTTCCTTAGCGTACAGCGTCATAAATTCCTTTTTTTGCTTGTCATTCCGGACTTGATCCGGAATCCAGTATTTCTAAACTGGATTCCTGCTGGAGTTTATCCCGATGCAAATCGGGGCAGGAATGACACCTTGGAAATTAATGTAAAGAAGCGTTAGACGCATTACATTAGCGCCAATATACCTACGATCGAGCAAGATGTAAAGAGATATTCAAACTTACCTGTAGTTTCTTTAACGATTGAAAAAACTTGAACCTATTTCTTTAGGGCTTTGCGAACCGTTTCCGCCATTTCTTTTACCGTGAAGGGTTTCATCACAAATTCCCGAATGCCCATGGCCATGGCTTTATCGGCATCAACAACCTCACTAAACCCTGTGCAGAGGATGATCGGGATATCAGGCCGGATGCGGAGAATGGACTCGGCAAGCTTTTCCCCTGTCATTTTCGGCATGGTCTGGTCGGTGATGACAAGATCGAAAGCCTCCGGCTTCTCTTGAAAGCTGTTGAAAGCTTCACCGCTGTCCCTTTTAGCAACCACGTTATAGCCAAAGCGCTCCAACATATGTTGGACGCTTTTTAGCTGAACCTCTTCATCATCGACGAGGAGGATTCTTTCTCCTCCCGTTGGAATGGAGGTCTGCGATATAGGGCCGGGGCCGACCTCATCCCGGACTCTTGGAAAGAAAATATGAAAGGTTGTTCCTTTTCCAATTTCACTATTAACTGAAATGGCGCCGCCGTGGGTTTTTACAATACTATGGACGACGGCCAGCCCCATTCCTATCCCCTCACCGGGCTTCTTGGTGGTAAAGAAAGGATTAAAAATACTATCGATCACCTCGTTGGGCATACCACAACCTGTGTCGCTGACAGTTAACTCGAGATGTGGCCCTGCTTTTAAGGTGGGGTATTTAGCCGCCATTTCTGAATCAACTTCAATATGGGTAAGTCTCACATCGAGTATTCCTCCATTTTCCCTCATGGCATAAGCTGCATTGCTTGAAAGGTTCATCAATATCTGATGGATCTGTGTAGGATCGGCTTGAACGGCATCGGCTTCGGGTTCTATGCTTTCGTGAAATTCGATATTTTTAGGGAGTGACGACCTGAGAAATCTGATCGCTTCTTTGATAACAGGACCGATTTTGATAGGGTATCTCTCAAGTTCCTTTTGACGGCTGAAAGTAATGATCTGGGTTACTAAATCTTTTCCCCGTTTTGCCGCATCCAGAACCGGATGAAGATAGCGATGCACCGGACTTTCCTCCGGGGTATCAAGGAGAGCCATTTCTGTATTGATGGTGATAGGCATGAGGATATTGTTGAAATCGTGAGCAATCCCCCCAGCCAGCGTGCCGAGGGCTTCCATCTTTTGCATCTGACGTAAGTTTTCTTCCGCTCTTTTACGCTCGGTGATGTCGATGCCCATCTCGAGGACGAGGGTGGACCCGTCTGTGTCAGTGAATGGGAAGTCGAAAACATCGTAAATACGTCCATCTGGACCGGTCCATTCCCACTGGTGGGGCGCTCCGGTTTTAAGAACGGTAAAGGATTCACAGGTTTCACAGGGCTCACTTCGGCCGAACAAATATTCAAAGCATCGTTTGCCATGAGATCCGCCGAAACGTTCCCGGAAAAAACGATTAGCAAAAGGTACGTGATAATCCGGCGACAACAGCACCAGGTAGGTTGGCAGTATCTCCAGAACGTTATTGAACCGTTGTCGCTCCGCATTCACTGCTTCTTCGGCTTGCTTACGTTCGGTTACGTCTTCAAGTGAAAAAACTAAGAATTCCACCTCACCTTTGTCATCCAACAAAGGGGTTAGGTTCCAGTCCCAATAGGTGATGCCCCACTCAGGATGATCGGGAAACGAAAAAGGTTTTGCAAAGGCTTGGTAAGGAGTTTTTGTCTCAACCACTTTTCTGAATATGCCCTCATTCTCCTCATGAGGATAAAAGTCAAAATGGTTGTGTCCAGGAAATTCAGAAACATCGCGTTGGCAAGCTTTGGCATAAGCTTTATTGACTCTGATGAAATTGAAATGTCGGTCGAGAAATACTAAGGGGGTTATGGTAGAAATGAAAAATCCTTCTAAAATCTTTGATTGTTCTGCCAATTTTTCGGTTCGCTCCTCAACCCGGATTTCCAACTCATCCCGGGACCTTTTAAGCGCCTCGATCAAGCTCATCCGTTCCAAGGCAATGGCCACCTGATCGGCAACCGTCTTCATCAAGGCAAGCTCTTCTTCATTGAAAGTGGTCCGTGAACGGGTGCCAAATGAAAGGGTCCCGATGACCCGTCCTACGGACAAAAGGGGATGGCAGGCATAGGCCTTGATCCCGAAGGATTTTACAAGTTCAGTCCGTGGATCGAGGGTCGTTGGAATCTCCTCGCAGATAATTCGAGAAGCGTCCCTTGCTGCGCAACCGCACACGGCTACGCCATAATCGAGCCACTCAATTTCCCTGCCGGTTTCTTCAGGTATCCCTGCAAAGGCGTTCAGGTGAAGGCGCCCTGCTCCTTCATCAACGAGATAATTGAAAAAGGCATGGCAGTCGAGATACTCCATGACCTTACTGCAAAGCTCATTCACAATTTCCTGGGGCCTATCTGTCGCCAGCAATCGGCTTGCTGTTTGAGAGAGTATCTCCAATCTCTCTCTGCTCTTCCGGAGATCCTCCTCCGCCTTCTTCTTCTCGGTTGTTACCAGGAAGTAGACGGAGATCCCGTATTCATGAGGATAGACTCTCACATCGTACCAGTTTTCATAAGGCTTGATACCGAAATACGTTTCAAAAGCGCTTGTTTCCTTCTTCTTCAAGGCCGACCTGAATTTTTCTTCAAAAATAGACCCTTTCGCCTCCGGGAATGCCTCAAAAATATATCTCCCAAGAATGTCCTCCTTCTTTCTTCCCAGCAGTTGTTCCGCTGCTTGATTGAAATAGGTCACGACCAGGTCGTTCTCGAGCGTGAAAAAGCCGTCGCTGATACTGTTAAGGATCGTAGCAGTCTGTCTCTCGCTCTGGCGCAGCTCTTCCTCCGCGCGCTTGCGCTCGGCTACTTCCCTCTCAAGATCCGCTTTGGAGGCAGTGACCTCCTTCAAATTGGCGGTCATCTGATTGAAGGCATGTGACAGATCATCGATTTCATCGTTCTTCTCTTCTTGAATCTTGAAATTCAAGTTGCCGGAGCCAATAATGGCCGTACCCGCCTGGAGGGTCGCTATCGACTTCAGTACGCGCTTGTAAGTCACCGCATAGCTGGCTAAGAGAAATAGACCCAACAGGCCCAGCAAGACATACATAAGCTGGGTTCCTATTTGAGCAAGCTGGTCCATCTGTCGATGAAATAGCCGCGATAAGCGTGAGGCATCCGATACCAACGCCTGGCTAAGGATCGCAATCCGGCTCCACGAGACTTGAAGAAGGGGGGTATCGAGAGTTACCTTCTGGTTTGGAGATACGGTTCCAACAACGGAGACCGTACTATCAAATACCTCTTTCAACCGCTGTTGATTTGCCCGGATATTGTTGACAAGAGCCTGTTGCTCCGGCCTATCCACTCTCAGTCTGGCCACTTGGTTGGAAAACGAGTCAAATTTGGATTGCCACCGACCGAGCGGTTGGCTTTCGCGGTAGATCAAGTAATCATTGGCCAAGTAGCTTAGCTCGCTGGCCCCCTGGGTAATATTTCTGGCAACTCTTTCCTGTTCATTGGCCTTCTCTCTCCGTTGATTCACGATGATCGCCGTCGTCGTCACGGCCACAAGTATAACGCCGAACAGGGCCATCGTTATAGTGAATTGTGTCTTGATTTTCATGGTTCCCCTCTATCGAATGATGTTCACCGCTTCGGGTTTGACTGCGGCCAGGGCATCAATGTGGATGAAGTCATGATAATCAGGAATCTTTACGGCGGTTGCGTATTTATTTTCAATTGCCCATCTCGCTTCGGCTTCTATGCCCGTTAGAATGGTCTGGTCAAGGAACAACTTAAATTCATAGCCATTCCAGAACGAATTTACAGCCTCTCTGTCTAATTTTAGCCGTCCGGTGACTATGCCTATCGCCTCTTCTCTATTTTCTTGAATGAATTTTTCCGCTCTATCAATTGCTCTTAAGAATTTCTTCAGGGTTTCCGTGTTGTTCTTTATGAAATCTTTGGTTGGAACGAAATAAAAGTCTTCACGGTATATGTTTTTGCTTGGTAAGACAACCGTCTTTTCGATTAAAAGTTTTTGGGCGTTGTAAATGTGAGGCTGCCATATGGCAATTGCGTCTACCCACCCGTCCAATAGGGCTTTGGGCAAGTCCGGCGCATCAATATCGATGACTGAAACATCGGAAAGTTTCAACCCATTGTGGATCAGAAACAGACCGAGAAAAAAATGGCCGCTGGAGCCTACCGGCGTCCCTATTTTCTTCCCCTTTAGATCCGTGGACTTTTTTATTCCCTTGTCTCGCCTGGCAAGCATGAGGACATCCTCATAAGAACAAGCCATCGCGGCGATAATAGCGTAAGTATTTTTGGAAAAGCTGTTATACATCACCGGCGTCTGGGCCACTGTGACCATATCGAGATTCCCTTTCTCCAGCATATCCACAAGAGCAGTTCTTCCGGAAGAATAGTCTTTTATTTCCACATCCAGGCCTTCTTTTTGAAAGTAACCCCTCTCTTCGGCCACCCAGACCGGTGCTGAAATCACGCTAAAGTCAACACCGAAATTTATTTTTCCAAAAGGCCCTGTATGTTTTTCGGGGCCCCTTTGTCTCAACAATGCATAGGTCCCTATTCCTAACACGGCGATAACGATTACAATAGATGCAAAGATAATCTTTTTATTCATAACGCTAAGTCTCCGGTGCTGGAATATGAGTAATCTTCGGTTTTTTGACCATCCCAGCTCTAACAAGGTTATTCTCTACATATTTAGAGATAGCCTACCTTTCTCTACCCATCGATACCAGGTGAACAGCATCTGTACTTCTATAGCTACCCAGTTTGTCGTTTTCAAAATGGGGACACATACCATTTTCCAGCCACAAGTTAAAAGTGGGGCTCAGGCTATCAGGTAGTAGATAATTGGTTATCAGGGTAATAGGTAAAAATTTTATTGTTTTCCTGATATCCTGCTCCATATTTCCCTACGTTGCTTTCTTAGGTCTTCCTTTTGGCTTAAAAGATAAGCTGGAGCCCAATCTCTCAGAAAGAGTGATTAAAAATTGTGGGTCGCCTAAGGGTTTCCCCGATCTTGTCTGTTTTCTGATCTCTTCTACAACCTTCTTCTCTTGTTCAGAACGAATGAATTCCCTGTATTCATTTAATTCGCTTATATTAAAAAGAGGCTCCTTCAGAAGGGGGTCTTTCTTACCCAAAATATGAGCCTTCGCACTGGAATAGGAGTAATCCTCGGGTCTTTGCACGATCCCTGCTCTTACGGGATTGTTCTCAATATATTTAATAACAGCCCATAAATAGCTGTCTGCATCGATGACCGATGAATAGTATCGACATTCCCAGAGCCGACCAGTCCTTCCATTTTCTCCATTAAAGTACTTAGAATAAGAGAGGGTGATCCCCTGCATCATCTTGGGGAGAGCTTCCTCCTTCTCGGGTTTTACAAGCAAGTGGGTATGATTTGGCATGAGGCAGTATGCCAGAACAGCAGTCTCTTTCTCTTCTGAGTATTTCAAAAGGAAGGAAAGATACTTTTCGTAGTCCGCCGAGACCGTGAAGACTCTTTCCCTATTATTCCCCCTTTGAATGATATGATGAGGAAACCCGACCCCCACTATCCTTGCGATTCGCGGCATATATTATATTAAATTCTGTTTTGGGTGTGATGTCAAGAAAAATGGTATGTGTCCCTATTTTCCCCTATTTTCCTATTTTCAAGTAGACTCTTGACAATTCCATTGGCGATGTTCACCTTTATATTGAGAGATAGGGTGAAGAAAGGAGGGCGATGAATATGTATTTCGTAACCATTTCGGAAATGTACGGAACAGGTGGCGAGAAGATCGCCAGGCAGGTGGCCAAAGCGTTGGGCTACACCTTTTATGGAGAGGAGGAACTCTTCAAGGCGGCAGATGAGATGGGTTTTCTCTCCGACATCAAAAAATTGGGTGAAAAGAGCCCGGCGTTGTTAGAAAGACTTTTCAGTGAAAAGCCTAAGATTTACCTCGATCGGCTCCAGTCGGTCATCTATGAAGTGGCAAAAAAGGGCGATGCTGTATTCTTCGGCCGGGGAAGCCAGCTTCTGCTTCACTCTTTTGACTGTGCCTTCCATGTTCTCGTAACAGGCTCCCTGGAGAAGAGGGTTAAGAGGGTAATGGAGGAGAAGCAGGTCAGCAGAGAGGTGGCTGAAAGAGTGATCCACCGGTCTGACCATGACAAGAGGGGATTCATCCGGTTTGCTTTTGACGAAGACTGGTTAAATCCCAATCTCTATGACCTCATTCCCAATACCGATAAATTGAGCGTCGATTCAGTTGCAAAAATGATCGCTGATGGAGCCCGATCGGGAGAGATAAAATCCTGTGGCATTGACTCCCTAACCAATCTTAAAAGACTCTCACTCCAACGCCAGATTGAGTCTGCGCTTCTGGAGTCCGGCCTGATGACCTCGCACATCTTCTTCACGATCGAGAATGGCGACCTGGTCAGGATTTTCGGGATGGTAAACTCTCAGGAGGAGAAGGAAAAGATCGAAATTCTTGTGAAGAAAGCCAAGGATATTAAGAGGGTGTCCAATGATCTGCTGATCGTAAACCTTTCGATGGCCGGCCTCTGACATCCGGATGCAGAAAGAACATCACGGGGCGAATCCATTTTGGATCGCCCTTTTTTACCTCGTTAGAAATAATGCTCCGCATGGCTTCGAGTCGCAACGACTGGAATTTCTAACGGGGTTTACGGATTGAACATCCAGCGGCAGTACTTTCTCTCAATCCGGTCCACACCTTCATAGAAGATCACGCCCAGAACCCCCATTCCCATGATGCCGGTGTACATGGAGAGATAGTCGAGCGTGCTCCAGGCATCAAGGATGAAAAACCCCAGACCGTTCTCCGTGGCAAAAGACTCCACAAAGAAGAGGACGGCAATCGAAGTGCCGATGCTGATCCTCAGGGAAGTGAGGATCTTCGGAAGGCAGGCCGGAAAGATGGCGTGAAGAAAGATCTGCTTTGGACGGGCGCCCAATGAGAGGACGGAAAGAATCTGCTCTTCGTCAATCCCTTTTGCCGCATCGCGGGTAGTCACTAAAATCTGGAAGAAGACAATGATGAAGATGATGAAGATCTTAGAAAGATCGCCTAATCCGAAGAGGAGAAGGATGAGGGGAAGAAAGACGATCTTGGGAATCGGATAGATGAGATAGATCATGGGCGAAACGAGCTCATCGATCCTTCTCCTTCTTCCTAAATAGAGTCCAAAAGGAACCGCCAGAATGAGCGCCCATAAAAGACTCAGAAGAATCCGGTAGGTGCTGACCAGGAAATGCCCCCCCAGTCCTTTTCCAAGGCTGGGCAAAAGGGCTGAAAAGACCAGATGAGGGTACGGAAGGATCTGGGTTTTGAAAACATAGGCAAGCAGATACCAGAAGGCAAAAATAACCACAACCGCCATGAAGGTGCGACCTTTGATCATTCTCTACCTCTTTAAATGTCCTCTCAGCAGATTGCAGTATTGATGGAAGAGATGGCTCTTTCTGTATTCGGAGTCTCTCTCAGCCATTCTGGCTCCATGAATCGGGAGGAGATCATATCCCCCTTCATTCATCACCAGCGCCTTCTCCCCCAAAAAGACAGCCTCCTCAATGCTGTGGGTGACATGGACAAGGGCCAGTTCCCTCTGGCAACAGATGCTAAGGATCAGGTTTTGCAAATGCTCCCGCGTGAAGGCATCCAGAGAGGAGAAGGGCTCATCCAAAAGAAGGAGGGAGGGCCTGAGAGCCAGCGCCCTTGCAATGGCAACCCGCTGTTTCTCTCCCCCGCTCAGCTGATTTGGAAAACGGTCCAGAAGGTGGTCGATCGTTAACTCCCGCAGAATCGGAAGGACGGTCTCTTTCGTCTCCTTCTTTGAAAAACCTCTAATCCTCAACCCCAGAGACGCATTCTGAAAGACGGTCTTCCATGGAAGGAGCCCGTAGTGTTGAAGAACCAGGGCGATCTCTCTTTGATGGCCATTGAGCCGCTCTCCCCTGAAGAGGATCTCTCCCTTTTCAGGCTTCTTCAGGCCGGAGAGAAGATAGAGAAGCGTTGTCTTCCCGCAACCGGAAGGCCCGATCACGCTCAGCGGAACGCCCGAAGAGACTTCGAAAGTGAGACTTTCAAAGACGATCTTCCTCATTCCCTTTTCAGAATAGGAAGCAGCAAGGTTATGAACTTCGATCATCTCACGCCTTTCACCCAGACATCGTTCACCAGAGAGGAATGGGTGATTTTAGAAGTCTCAAAACCCTTCCCTTCCATCCAGGTCTTTACAGCCTGAATCTCTTCCGGCCTGGGGATCTGGATGTCTGAGAAAGGGTTCAGTGTAAAGATATCTTTTATGGGAGTGGGAAGCCTTCCCTTTTCCACAAGCAGTTCCCGCCAACGCAGAGGATCTTCATTGATCATCCGGACGGCCTGTCCATAGGCTCTGCCAAAACGAATCATGGTCTCGCTCTCCGCCCGGATGAAGGATTCCTGAAAGACGAGCACGACCTGTGTCCCTTTCAATCCATAGTCTCCTCCCAGCTTCCTGGCTCCCTGAAAGATGGCCAGGGAGGCAAGAGGCTCCGGAAGCGTGGCCGCCTTCACCTTGCCCTCCATCAGCATCTGAAACCGGAGGGGAATCTTCTTCACCTCCACCTTCTTCACCTCATCGATCTTGAGCCCTTTGATGCTGAGCAGCGAATCGGTCACGTACTCCGCAATCGTATGGGAAGAGAGGCCGATCTCGCTCCCCCGCAGTTCTTCGATCCCCTTCAGGCCGGACCCGGGCGAGGCCAGGACCACGAAGAGGTCCTTCTTCGATGTAGGCACAGTCATATTCGTCACGATGGTGAAGGGAATCTCTTTGCTCCTTAACAAGCTGATGCCGAGGATGTCATGGATGGCCCCGTGAATCGCTCCTGATTGGATGGCGCTGTCCCGCTCCAGGGCGCTCGCAAAGGAGACGATCTCCACCTTTAATCCCGATGACTGAAAGAGCCCCCTCTCCTGAGCCACGATGAACGGAAGCGACTCCAGAATGGGAAGCACGCCCATCCGGATGGAAGAGGCTTCGGCATTGGGAATAAACATTGAGGCTGTGATCAACCCTATGATCAAACAAAAGAAGACTGAAAACCTTTTCATTTTCCCTCCTATTTCAACAGAGTATCGAATAAGACGGCTAAAAAGATTACGATGCTGACCATCCCGTTCAGCGTAAAAAAGGAGAAGTTGATCTTGGATAGGTCTTTCGGAGAGAGGATCGCATGTTCCACAAAGAGAAAGACGAAGACAAGAACAACGCCTCCGAAGTAGATGGCGCCCATCTCCCCTGAAATTCCGGTCTGGATGAAAAAGAAGAGGGCAACGACATGGAAGAGAATGGCCATCCGGAGCGCCTTCTTAACTCCGAAAAACCGGGGAATCGAAAAGAGACGGGTCTTTTGATCGAATTCATAATCGAGACAGGCATAGAGGATGTCGAACCCTGCCACCCAGAACATCGTCCCCAATCCCAGGAAGATGGGCAATATCTCAATGGCGCCTTTGATGGCGATATGGGCGCCGATGGGTGCGAAGCTGAGCGAGAAGCCCAGAACGAGATGGGAGAGGGCGGTGAACCGTTTGGTATAGGAGTAGAAGAGAATCCAGGCCAGCCCCGGAAATGAGAGCGCAAACGTCAAAGGGTTAAGCATCCATGCGGAGAAGATAAAAATCACCGAAGAGACGACGATAAAACCGATGAAGAAATTTCTTGAAATTGCTCTCCTCGGAAGGGCGCGATCCTGTGTCCTCGGGTTTCTTGCATCATAGGCTTCGTCCGCCAGGCGATTGAATGCCATGGCGCTGTTCCGCGCTCCGATCATGGCAAGAAGGATCCAGAACGATTGTCCGAGGGTTGGCAGACCCTTTGCCCCGAGCACAGCTCCGGAAAAGGCAAACGGAAGGGCGAAGAGCGTATGCTCAAATTTGATCGACTCCAAAACGATTCCAATGCGTTTCAACACTTTTGGCAGCCCCTTATTCCAGCCCAAACGATTTCCATAACTGATCGATCCGCCTTTTCACTACAGGGTCCATCTCAATCCTTTTCGGCCACGGCCGGACAAACCCCTCCTCCGGCCATTTCTTCGTCGCATCGATCCCCATCTTGCTCCCGTAGTGAGGAAGTCCGGAAGCATGATCGAGCGCATCGACCGGGCCTTCGGAGAAGAAGACATCCCTCTTGGGATCGATATTCGCCCCGAGGATCCAGAGACATTCCGAAAGATTCTGAACATCGACCTCTCCATCGAAGACAACGATCACCTTTGAAAACATCATCTGTCCCATTCCCCAGAGGGCATAGCCGATCTTTCTCGCATGGCCCGGGTATCGTTTGTCGATGGAGACGAAGACGAGGTTGTGAAAGACCCCTTCCACAGGCATATGAATATCGATGATCTCGGGCAACTGCGTCCTGATCAGGGGCAGAAAGATCCTCTCCGTTGTCTTGCCAAGAAAGGAGTCCTCCATGGGCGGGATCCCCACAACGGTCGCCGGATAGACAGCATCCTTCCGATGAGTCAGCGCGGTCACATGCATCACAGGATAGAGATCGGGAAGAGAGTAGAAACCCGTATGGTCGCCAAAAGGCCCTTCCATTCGTCTCTCTCCGGGTTCGACATAACCTTCGATGACAAACTGAGAGTTTGCCGGAACTTCGAGCGAGAGGGTGGCGCATTTGACCATTTCAACTGGTTCTCCCCTTAAAAAACCGGCAAAGACGAACTCATCTATGCCTTCCGGCAGAGGGGCTGTGGCTGAATAGAGAGTGGCCGGGTCAGGGCCCAATGCCACTGCGATCTCAAGCCTCTCTCCTCTTCTCTCTGCCATCCGAAAATGTTGAGCTCCGCCCTTCTGGGGATGCCAGTGGACTCCAAGGGTTTTTGAACCGAAAACCTGCAACCGGTACATGCCCACATTTCGTTTACCATTTTCAGGATCTTTCGTGATCACCATGGGAAAGGTGATGAACCTCCCTCCATCCTCAGGCCAGCATTGAAGCGCCGGAAGCAGCGAGAGATCAGGTTCTTTCAGAACGACCTCCTGACAGGGACCTTTTCCAACCTTCTTTGGAAAGAATTTAGACAACTGATGGAGCCTGGGCAGCGTCTTGATGCTCTTCCAGAGCGTATCAGGAGGCTCCATCTCGAGAAAATTTTTCAACTCTCTTCCCACCTCATCAGGCGATCTTCCTCCAAGACAGAGACGCATTCTTTTCTTAGAGCCGAAAAGGTTCGTGATCACCGGAAAGCGATGCCCCTCCACCTTTTCAAAGAGGAGGGCGGGCCCTCCTTTTTTGCTCACCCTGTCAGTGATCTCTGTTATTTCGAGAATTGGACTGACGGGTTGGGAGATTTTTCTCAACTCCCCTTCCCTTTCGATTAATTCAATGAACTGATTGAGATCCCTGAATGCCATAACCTCTCTCCTGATGATGACCACTCGGTCATTTGAAAATGAAAAAAATTATACCCCGATCCCCTTCCTCATCAACTCCACGATCTCATTGACATGGCGTTCTATCTCAGGCCGTTTCATTCGATTAAGATTCAGTCCTGAATCGAGATAGGAGATCGCATAAGCCTGTAAGAAGCGGTCCATGACCGCATCAAGAAGAAAGACCATCGTCTCCAGATTGATGTCCTTCCGTATTTCAGCCTTCTCCCTTCCCTCCATGAGAAGAGAGGTCAAATATTCCGAAGAGAAGAGGCGAATCCTCTGAAGGAGTTCCTGTCGGAAAGGCGCCTCTCTCTCAAACATCATCTTCAGATAACCTCGGTAGATAAACGGATGTCGTTCAATGAAGTCCACGCCTGCGAGAAGCGATCTCCTGATCCTTTCAAAAGTCGGTTGCTCCCTCGTCTCCTGCTTCACCTGTTTCAATGTTTTTCGGACGAGTTCCACCGCATAATCGAAGATAAAGAGAAAGAGGCTCTTTTTGTCGGTGAAATATTGGTAGATGGAGCCTTTGGCAATGCCAAGCTTTGAGACGATCAGGTTGATGCTGGCCCCTTCATAGCCCTTCTCAGAGAACTCTTCAAGGGCTGTCTCCAGAACCCGTTTCTGCTTCTCTTCGGGTAGATTAAAAAAGGTCTTCTTTGCTTCCATACGAGGGGAGAAGGGTCTTTGTGACCACCTGGTCATTTTTAAGACAAAAAAAGAGAAAAATCAATCTTTTCTCTTCAAGCAGATGTAGAGAATTGTCCCTCCAGCAATCATGATGAAAGAGAAAACCTGGCCCAGGGTGAAGGGACCAATGATAAACCCGATGTGGGCGTCCGGTTCCCTGAAAAATTCGACGAAAAAACGAAACAGGCCATAGAGGGACAAAAAGAGGGCTAACAGCCCGCCTGTTGGAAGTTTCTTATCTTTGAGAAGCCAGAGGATGAGAAAGAGAACCCCCCCCTCCAGCCCGCTCTCATAGAGCTGAGACGGATGGCGGGGATGAGGCCCTCCTCTCGGGAAAATCATCCCCCAGGGAAGGTTGGTCATGCGACCGTAGAGCTCTCCATTGATGAAATTTCCGATCCTTCCCAATCCTAATCCAATGGGCGCAGTGACAATGATGAGGTCCGTAATCTTCCAGAACGATTTCTTATTCCTCCACGAAAAGAGAATCCCAACGAGGAGGACGCCGATCAATCCTCCGTGAAAGGACATCCCCCCGCGCCAGATGGCAAAGATCCCGAGGGGATCTGACAAATACATCTTGAGATCGTAAAAGAGGACATACCCCAAACGGGCGCCCGCCATCAGCCCGATGATGAGATAGAAGTAGAGGTTTTCCACCTCCACCCTTGAAACTCCGAAATCTTTCTTCTTCATCTGGTAGCGGACGAGGAGGTAGGAACCGATAAACCCCAACACATACATCATCCCATACCAGCTCACCCGGATCAGACCTAAATCAATCATGATCGGATTAAAATCAACTTTCATCTCATCTCACCTGACATCATTTTATTCAATAGCGGAAAAAAATTCAATTCATTTTGTTAATCATCTCTTTCCCCCTCAAATTTATCTATCGAAATACCAAATCCAGAGGGGTAGGCGGGCCAGCGTAGAAAGATTTAGGGCGGCACCGCTTAAAGATTGACTCCAGATGCTCCAAGAACAATAAAAACCTCATTTTATTGACTATGGAAGTTTCCTTTAAACTTCTAATGATCCGCAATCCTAAAGATTTCGGAGTCTGGTCCGCCTGCCCCTCCGGATGTCACTCAGCCATTCAGAAATTGGAGAGGTCACCTCATTTTCACAAATAGTTGACCTTTCATTCTAACTTCTATATAATTTGGACTATGGAAGAGCCATCCAGAAAACAGCAGACCCTTCAGGACTTAAAGAAATTGGTCCTCTCCAAGGCCTCCATCGTCTATATCCTCTCGGATGAAGAGGACCGTGTGGAAACCCTTCTCAAAGAGCTTTCCGCCTCCTTTCAACCCGGACCCAAACTTTTCATCTGGAATCCCTTTTATGGTCTGACCGCCGAGGAGGAGACCATTGAAAACTCCAAGGCTCCTCTCGATGCCCTGGATCGGGTGATCCAGCGAACGGAACAGGCTTTCTATCTCTTCGAGGGAATCCACTCCTTAATGGACGGAGACCCTCTTCTGACAAGAAAGATGAAGGATGTTCACCGGGCTCTTCGGAACCGTTATGCCACCCTCTTCATCGTCGCGCCCGTTCTGGTTGTTCCGGAGGAACTCCGTCGCGATATGGTCATCTACGATCTTCCCATGCCTGACGCCTCTGAAGTGGAGCGTATTTTAAACGGCGTGATCAGCGCAACCCCTCAGACCGCCAAACTGACGGAATCCCTGACACCCGATTTGAAAGAATTTATGGTCAAGGCCGCTCTTGGCCTCTCCCTTGACCAGGCGGCTCGCGCCTTCCGGTCTGCCCTGATGGGGAGAACAATCCTCGATGCCTCTGTCATCGATGGGGTCATCGAAGAGAAGGGTCAACTGATCAGAAAGTCGGGAATCCTGACATTGATCACCAACCGACCCACCCTCGATGAGATCGGCGGCCTCGAAAACCTTAAAGATTGGTTGAGGAAAAGGAGCGGTGTCTTAAGCAAAGAAGGAAAGACCTTTGGTCTTCAACTTCCGAAAGGGGTTTTGATCACCGGTGTCTCGGGATGCGGCAAAAGCCTCTGTGCAAAAGTTTTTGCCTCTTTCTGGCGAGTCCCCTTGCTTCACCTCGATATGGCAAGGCTTTACGACGGAACCATGGGAGAGCCTGAAAAGGCCCTTCAGATCGCTCTGCAAACTGCGGAGACCGTTGCCCCCTCTGTGCTCTGGATCGATGAGATCGAGGCAGGCATCAGCATTCAAAGCCAAAAGGCCGGGGGCGGGTCACAATCGAGGGTCTTCGCCTCTTTCCTCACCTGGATGCAGGAAAAAAAGAATTTTGTCTTCATCGCCGCCACAGCCAATGTGATCGAGCTCCTTCCTCCCGAGGTCTTGAGAAAGGGCCGTTTTGACCAGATCTTCTTCGTCACCCTTCCCAGTGCCCAGGAGAGAAAGTCCATCCTGTCGATTCATCTGAAAAGGAATGGCGCAGACCCCTCAAAGATCAACTTGGATATGCTGATCAAGGTGACGGAAGGGTTTAACGGTGCTGAGATTGAGCAGGCGGTCTATGGGGCCATGGTCGATGCCTTCAATGATGGCCGGCCGCTGACCGAGCACGATATCATCATCTCCGTCGGAAATATCATTCCTCTTTCGACGACGATGAAAGAGGAAATCGGAAGGATGGAACGCTGGGCATACAATCGCGCCGTTCTCGCCTCAAAGAATTAATAATCCTTCTCCTCATCATCTTCATCCTGATCATAATCTTCTTCATCTTCTTCATCCTCATCGTATTCGTCGGCCTCTTCCTCTTCTTCCTCTTCATGCTTCTTTTTGGATTTGGCCTTCAGGTCGATCTTCTCCAGACTCTCATCTCCCAGATCATCGATCACCTCGTTAAAAAAGAGCGCCAGAGAGACCAGGTATTCCTCGGGTATTTCTCGGAACCAATCCAAGACCTTCTCCCCCATCTCCAGCTTTTCACTTCCGGTCAAACTCTCAAGCAGGTCGATGGCCTTGCGGTAATGCTTGTTGAATGCGCGAATCATAAACGGTCTTTCCTCCTATGTAAAAATGAATAAACCTGCGGATGACATTCCGCAATACATTATACTTTCATTCTTGATTGTTAACAACAAAAAATTGGGGTTATAAGTAGCCCATCACTTATCCGGGGGATATTAGGTAGGTGAGGCTTTAGCCTCCTTTTTTTGGGGGAAAACCCTTTCAATCGAACCGGGTGATCTTGGCGCCGATAAAGTCCATCTTTAAAATATAGTCTTTCAATAAAACCTTCTTCACCTCTCCGCCCTTTCCTTTTGTACCACTAGCATGGATGAGATAGACTTCCCGCGCTACCTTGACGATTCCGATGTGTCCGATAATCTCCTCCACTTTCCTGTCTTCAGGCTTTTTAACGAAAAATAGGATGTCCCCGCTTTTTAATTTCCTTAGATCCTTGAGGAGATGTTCGGATGGGAGAATCTCTACTAAATCCCTTCCCCTCGACCCCTTGATTCTCACCGTCCTTCCAACTTCTGATGTGATCTCCCTCCCCCACCTTCCACTGAAAATCATATCCTCACCATATTCAAAACGGTCATGGTAATTGGCCACCCTACCCTCTTTGAGAATGCCTTTCGTATGGAAGCGTCTGTCCAGGGAAATTTCAATGGCCCCCTCCGGAGTATTGCTTAAGGCAAGCTCCACAGCCCTGAAGGTCAGATACATGCAATCCACTCTCTCATCCGCCACAATCACTGCCCTCGTCACATATTCGCCCATCGGATCTTTATCATAGGGAGTTCCGACAAACCTCTCCGCCCAGAAAGCAATTCTTTCACCAACCGGCTTATTCATCAACGAAGACGAAATTTTTTGGATCTCCTCATTCGTCAGGGCAAAACAGAATTGGGAGAAAAGAAGGATGACGAAAGGAATGAGGGAAACCTGGCTGAGAAATGTCCTCGTTTTCATTTAATCTCAGTTTAATGCCTTATCTCCAAACTTGCAAGAGATCTTGAGGGCCGCATCTTATAGAGGACACTTTATTTTGTAAATAAGAAGGGGGGTTGGCTCGGGTCGGACCAAGGAAGACTTACCCTTGCTTCAGGAAGAGGGTTTTGACACAAAATTAGCCGGTACTCGGTTGTTAGGCCGCGACATGGCAAAAATATCGGATCCAAGAACAATCCAGATTGTTAAAGGAATCTTAGATGCTGAAACTGAAGAGATGAGTCAATATAAATTGCTTACAGATATGATTAGGGAAACCGGTATGGCTGAAACAAGGTTTGATAAAATACTCCTTCAATTAGAAAAGCTAAAGCAGGGACTCATTGAGGTAGGAGAGAGAAATTTTGAGTGACCGATATAAATTTTTTGGTGCCGGAGGTCGGAATCTCTTCGATGATAGGAAATTAGAAAGTTGTTTTAGAACCTTCGTCCCCTCTTTCTACTCTCGTCTACTGGCTCCCACTGATCCGCAGAACTTATTTTTAGGCAATACTGATTTGCAAGCGTTTCCCTAAGGCTCCAGCAACACGTTCTAAGGTGGACAACTTGATATCCTCTGCATGGTTTTCAATTCTTGAAATGGCAGTCTTCCTGGTCTTAAGACGACGAGCTAATTCCTCCTGGGTGATACCCGCCTCTTCACGAACCTGACGGAGCACGACCCCAATTTTGAACGGCTCGTAACCTTCCTCAAAGCCTTTGGCAAATACCTTGTCTCTCTTTTTCCTCTCTTTGATATATTTTTTTAGGTCACTCATGGATACCTCCTTTTAAGAAAATCTCTTCGATATGCTTCTGCCCTTTCTATTTCACCTATGGGAGTCTTTTGACTTTTTTTAATAAATCCATGGGTCAGTACAACCGAGTTATCAATAAAGAAACAAAAGATGCGATAGGTAAACGATCTTCTGTGCAACTTTGCCAGGCAAAGAATCGATAAACTCCTTTACAGGACACCTTTTATCAATTGTTCTATAGAAGAGAACGGTTCTATTCATAGAATCATGTTAACCTTGATGTTAACTCAAGTCAAGGGGAATTTAACCTGGTTTAAAGAACGAACTCAGAAATTCAGTCAGGGGAGAAGAAAGAAGTTGACTTTAAAATGAAATCAGAGGTGACTGCCTTGCTTCCAGTGACTCAATAACCCTATGACTTATCTTGCTTTGAGCTTTACGCTGTGCGCTTAGCGCTATGCGCTCTGCGTGCATTTGAGACTGCCAACTTTTTTAGAGAAGACGCCATATTCAAATATCCAAAGCCTGACCCCACAGCTCCACAGCTATGATGGCGGCGTTAGTAGACTGGCTCAACCATGAGAGAGAAACCCATCCTGTCCTGGTAAGTGGCATTGCCCAGTTTCAATTCGTGCATATCCATCCTTTTTTGGACGGCAACGGACGTACCTCACGACTGCTCTCAACATTGTATCTCTATCGGGCCGGATACGATTTTAAGCGCCTGTTCACAATCAGTGAGTATTACGACCGGGATCGAGGCTCTTTCTATCGGGCGATTCAGAGTGTTCGCAAAAGCAACATGGACATGACCAGCTGGCTCGAGTACTTTGTCGATGGCTTGACCGCACAACTGGCCGAGGTCAAACAACGTGGGGAACTGGCTATTCAGCGTGATGTTTTGGTCAACCGGCATGGCCTTTCAGGCCGACAAACAAAGGCCATCGAACACATCCTGGGGCACGGCAGTCTGACAATCCAGGACTTTGAGCGCCTTTGCCCAAGCGTTAACCGCCGGACGCTTCAGAGAGATTTGAAGAAGTTGGTCGAAAAAGAATTGCTTTTTACCGAAGGGGAGACGCACAATCTGCTTTACCGCCTGAGGAGAAAGAGGCGTTGACTTTTGTGACAGGTTTGCGACAACTTTTGCGACACTTTTCAAATAATAATTGGTGCCGGAGGTCGGAATTTCTTCGATGATAGGAAATTAGAAAGTTGTTTCAGAACCTACGTCCCCTCTTTGAGTGCACGACGGTAATTGAACAGAAGCTCTTCGTGATGTTCCTGGAGCACCGGATGAGGACCTTCCAGGGAACCTTCCACGCTAACCCGGACTATGCCCTCTGGTACGGATGGAGCAAGATGCAGCAATCGTTGACAGAGATCAGAGAAAAGGCCGCAGAATTGAGAGAAAAACATAAAAAGTAATCGTCATCTCTCTCCTAATTTATAGAATCTCTCTTATCTCGAAGGAGCAATCCCCCTCATCCGCTTTCCCTTCCCGGTGTCTGCCTAAAGGTAGGCAGGAAGAGAGGAAGCGGGTGAGGGGAACAGGCTTGTCAGCGTCCTTTCAGAGGACGAGGAGTTTTCTCCTGGGGACCATTTTCCAGTGCAGGTCTTTGGAAACCGGCTGGGATGAAATCATCGCAGACTCTTCGTTCCGGGCATGATAAAGGGTATAATACCATGGAGCTCTCGTATACTCCCGAAATCCGTAGAGCCGGTCTCCATCGGAGAAAAGGCAGGTCAGGGAAGAATAACGATGGTTTGTTCTGATGTCCCGGATCGCTTTCTGAAAAGCGTTTGCCAATCCCAGAGAAATAAAATTCATCACATAACGAAGATAGACTTCCGTATCGAGTGTTTGGCCAGGGGGTGGGTTGAGAATGATCTTCTTCCGTAGGGCTTTGAAATCTCGAATCGTTCCGTTGTGGGCAAAAAGAACATTGCCCGCCATGAAAGGATGGGCGTGAACAAGTGTGGAAGTTTCCTTCCAGGAAGATTTCCGAAAATGGATCAGAAGGATGTTAGAAGTTTTCACTGTTTCGCAGATCTTAAAGAAGGCTCCTTTCTCCTTCACAATAGAATGGCCGCTCTTGTGAACAACGGCTTTTCCGTTCTTATAGAAACCGATGCCCCAACCATCCAGATGGCCGGGTGAATCGCCCGGCAAGGTATTCCCGGACTCGGCCAGTTCGAAAAAGTCCATCAGGATCCCTTCATGTTTTCGAAAAACGAAATTGGTTAAACCGAGCATCCTGCACATCTGCAGTCCTTTCGCCTTAATAAAAAAATAATTTTACGATGCCGATGGCAAGTAGGATCCCCACCAGGTCGGCGGTCACGCAGACCGGGATGAGGTATCTTGTCCGCTTGATCCCCACCGCACCGAGATAAACCGCTAATACATAAAAGGTCGTTTCCGCACTTCCCATGATGACCGCAGAAATCCTGGTGGCAAGGGAATCAGGCCCGCTTGTCTCGACGATATTCGTAAAGACGCCCAACGAAGCGCTTCCCGACAGGGGTTTGATGAGAGCTATCGAGACGACCTCGAGAGGGATGTTGAACGTTTCCAGAATTCCCCGGAGTAATGTCTGAGTGAATTCAAAGGCTCCGGAAGCTTGAAACGCTTTGACCGCTACGAAAATCGCCAGGAGGTATGGAAAGATCCGTACGACCACGCCTACCCCGTCTTTCGCGCCGGAGACGAAACAATCATAGACCCTCACTCTCTTGAAGCATCCATATAGAATCGTGAGCAGGATGAAGAGAGGGATCATGAGCTGCGAAATCAAACTGACCGTTCTCATCGAAGGAACCTCCTGAACGCAAACAGGATTCCGAGAGCAAAACAGGCTGAAAGGAACGTGGCCAGGAGGGTGGGCAGGACAATGGAGGACGGATCCTGTGATCCGTAATCGGCAAGGATTCCAATCACAGTAAACGGGATCAGTTGAATGCTTGCCGTATTGATCACGATAAAAATCATCATCTCAAAGGTGATGGTTTCACCTTCCGGGTTCAGGGTTTTGAGATCCTGCATGGCTTTTATTCCAAGCGGGGTGGCGGCATTTCCGAGGCCGAAGAGGTTGGCCAGGAAGTTCAGCGTGATGGAGGTGATCGCAGGATGTTCCGGAGGGATTTTTTTAAAGAGCCGCCTCACGAAGTATTGAAAAAAACCGGACAGGCGGTGGATCAACCCCGAATCTTCAATGATCCTGGTGATCCCCAGCCAGAGGCAGACAATGCCCAGCAGAAAGAGAGCCACCTCGACCGCCGCTTTCGCCCCCTCAAACATGGACTTCGTAAATTCGCCCATCCTGCCGTTCAGGAAGGAGAAGAGAATGCTGATGACGATCAATAAAACCCAAATGGTATTCATAGCAGGGTAAGCGTCTTTTGAATGGTGTTCAATTCCACCCGGGCTCCAACCGGCAGGGTGATCTTATTCTTCACATGTCCGATGTAGGAACAATGGACCAGCGGGAAATCGATCTTCATCTGGCTCGCCAGGATTCGGTAAACATCCTGATACCTGATCCTCCTGAAATTCCCGAGGATGAGTCCCTTCACTTTTTGAAATTTTCCGGCAAAGACCCACTGAGTGAGGTAGCGGTCGACTTCATAAAGTTTTTCATTCACCTCTTCCAGAAACAAAATGGCCCCATCCGTATTCATTTCCCATGGGGTCCCCAGGAGGGCCGTGAGGGTAATCAGGTTGCCCCCTTTCAGATGGCCGCTGGTTTTTCCGGATCGGTAAACATTCACCGGCGCGCCTTCGAACAGGTTTCTGTCGGGGAATCCATTCACCGCATTTAAGAACGATCGGATCGAAAACCTGGAAGGCGGGGAAAAATTGATGACCATGGGGGAGTGAAGGGTAATCAGACCGGTCCGCTCTGAGATGACATTGAGCAGGGCGCTGAGATCGCTGAAACCCGCCAACATTTTGGGATGTCTGCGGATGAGGTTAAAATCCAGGAAAGGCAGGAGCTTCATGGAGCCGTATCCCCCCCGATGGGCCAGCAGGATGTCCGCTTTTTTATTCAAAAAGGCTTCATGGAGTTGTGCCGCTTTCCTGCGGGTGGAAGGCAGTCTGGTGATCACCCTCTTATTGAGGACGCGGAACCCAAGCTTCTCCAGGTTTTTGAGGCCGTCGGTAAAGTCTTTCCTCTTTTTTATCAGGTAACTCGGCACAATGGGGTATATGGTTTTCAAGCAAACTCCCTAACTGTTTCTCTTCGCGTTCGACTCCTCGTAATGGACTCAATTATTCATTAAATGTATTACGATTGCCAGTAACAGTCAATGATAATAAAAAAATGGGAAGCAGGACATGCATCTCCTGGAGCCGACATAACCGGCCTGCCCCACGGCCCGGGAAGGGATGAGGATCAAAATCGAAAAGAAAAGTAAGGAAACGGTTAATAACACCTAAATTGAGCGATTCTTTAAGAAAGAAACAGCGACAACGGGGTTTTGGCTGGGATTTTAAATCACCTGTCAGGTGATTTTCCTCTTTGGGTTGAAGATTTTGTATCCCGAACTGGGCGGCCACAGAGGACCGCCCCTACAGAAGCAAAATGTTCACAGAAAAATCGCTCAATTTGGGTAAGAGTATTTTCATCACACCTAACCTCCCTTCGCTAAGTTTGTCCCATTACTCCACGTCTTGCTTGGAACAAAAAGGGGGTAAACCGATGGCTCGGCTCCCCCCTTAGGATGATGATGCAGGGTTAAGAATATATTTCCCTGAATCGAAGGAATAGAGGAAAGGAAGGGTTCCCCTTATCTCATGCGAGGGATACCCCTCCCCTTGTTTGTCACTTCCCTAATTTATGCACGCCTTTGGTATACTGTGCAGCCCAGGAGACATTACGATCCGCATGGCAGCTCAAACATGCAAATCCTAAAGTGATATACCCTTTTGAGAATTTTTTGTCATCGGTCAGCTGTTTTGCATTTGGGTCGGTGTTGATTTTAAAGAGGTGCGTGGCAGGTCGCGCATTCGATGGTCTGTTCGTGATGTTTTTTGTGACTTTAACCCAAATTGAGCGGTTTTTTCATCCTTCACAAGGGGGGCGGGGAGGCCGAAAAGCCTTTTAGAGCGATTACCTTTGGTTGGTTGAAGCAACCATGGGGCCTGTTCCATCATCACCTGTTTGGTGAACTCTTAAGGTCTATTGCCCAAATGTTCAACGTATCGCATTCTAAAAGGGTTTGAGGCATCCCTGCCGCCCTTGTGAAATAGGGTGAATCGCTCAATTTAGGTTTAATATTGATGAATCGTGAATGACTCGTTTTTTCACATAATGTCAAAATTTTAAAAAAGAACATATTTTAAATTTGGATCATTGAGTTTTATATCTTATCTGGTTATTTATTGGCCTGCATGCGCAAAGTCTACGATGCGTGATATAAACAGGTGTATCAGAACCAATGTCTTATCAATTATCAACCAATCAATTCAATTAATCAATATAAAGTGCGCCGATCAAGGATTCCTCCCTTATCTCAAACCCTTGTGCGAACAATACGATTTCTCCCCCAGAATGTTGGAGACCGTGCGGGCCAAAATGAGGCGCATGGGCTTAATTGATCGGGTGTCACGGTTTTCAAAGACTCAAGGGTATAAGGACGGCTGGCTCCTTTCCTCCCGTTTTTCTCGTTCTTTGACCAAGTTGGTTGAACTTTTCCATTCCCTCAAGGATCGGAAAGACACTCTCCAAGAACAAAAGGATAAGGACCTGATCAGATAGGATATAGGGAACGGAGGGGAGAAAGGATCTCCCAGGCCGCCATGGCAATCAGGATGACAAGGAAGGAGGAGCGTCGAATAACGCCCTCATGGGCTACAATAGAATCAGCCATTCTTCCTTCCGGATTTCTTTTCTCGGAGCCGGTTTGGGAACCACTTGGAGAGCATCTTTTTCCCTTCCAGAGTAACCGCCGTTTCCATATCCTCGCGCGACGCCTCAATTGCCAATATTCTCATAAAAAGGGGAAATCCATTTCATTAAAATGAGAGCTGGACGGGCCTCGGGGACGTAGTTAAGTTATTTAAGAAAAGAAGATTCAGAGAAAGTTTTTGGGGTCGGGTATGCTATATTGTAATTTATAAAGTATGGCGGTGGCTATAATGGAAAGAGTCCAAGACCCGGG